>Ga0080006_1140233_pt1 | contig 142496 bp, 145 predicted proteins | sample RS3BMetagenome_FD_69209 | JGI IMG/M metagenome (GOLD analysis project Ga0080006, IMG submission 69209) | Ferric oxide microbial mat and aquatic microbial communities from Rainbow Spring, Yellowstone National Park, USA - RS3B (SPADES... ...
TCCGCATCCAGAGCATTTCTGCTCCTTCTATCAGACATACATTTAAGCATTGGAAACACAGATTCATCCCATCGATAAAGTGTGGGGTTTCTTTGTTTCACCAAACCCCTTCATTTGCTAACTGGATGTTTACTCTCCTAAGAAGTCCTAACAGTGCAGAAAACTGTTGCTCGTTAAGTGAAGACTCATTTATCAATTTCTTGAATATAGTTATTAGTTCTTCTCTCTTATGTTCAGCAAAGCCAGACTTCATGATCAGACCATCAATATAGGTCAGTGCCACATCTCTTAACTGTCTGCGAATAATCCTATGCTGGTCGATTCTACCTTTTCTACTTAGTACATAGAGAATCACCGATAGTGCATGTGAAATATTCAAGGTTTTGTAGTCTGTGTATGTCAATATGCTTGTGACAACGTCGCAGGAAGCCAGTTCTTGATTAGTGAGGCCCACCGTATCGCGCCCAAGCACCAACACACTTCTGAACGGATCAAAATTCAACCTTTCCAACCTTTCCGGAGTCAAGGTTGTACGTAATGGATTTCTACCATTACTTGTTATAGCAGTCGTTCCGATCACAAAATCAAATTCTGCCAACAGTTGAGACCAACTCATGTGTTCTGCGTTCTGTACTATCGATCTACCATGAGAAGCAAACGTCAACGCGGACGCCGACAAATTCTTTTGACCAATTATTATAAGCCGATCTAACCCGAAGTTACGCATGACTCTTCCAACATAACCGACGTTCAGGCTATATTTCGGTTGAACCATAGCAACAGAAAGACCCTTTATATTCAAAGCAGGGTTATCACCCCATCATCAGATCAAATACTGTTCATCACAGGCTCAAAGACTGTTCTATACAAACTCCCAACACCCTGATTATTTTAGATGATTCATCATCTTTGAGGAGCAGATTCATAATGTGATTTAGGTGTTAAACTATACGAAATAAGCTCTTCGAAAAAAATTCTCCTTCTGTCGATTTCCCTCAAAAATCCTACCTTCCTACAAAATTCAAGCAATGAAGAGCTATCTGTCTCGCTTGATATTACAAAGTATATGTTATGGTTTTGTTTGGTGACCCTCACGGCATCATAAAGCATCAAATTCGTGATCGATCTATTATTTCTAGTATCGAATATTGTCGCATCTTCATACCAGTTTCCTCGAAGGTATGGCGGATTAAAAACCGTGTAATCAAAGCATTGTTCACGAAAAGCAGACGCACAATCACACTGAACAAGATTAAGAACCAACCCGGTGGCGGATTTCTCCGCTTCATAGAGTGAATGAATATCAATATCTGTACCAAACCCCTCCAAAGAGGTATTTTTCTTCAAGATGTTGATTATAACAATACCTGTTCCTACGCCCATCTCTAATATGGTACCTTGGCCACCGGCTCCAACAGAGTCTATCAGCATCAAGCTGTCTTCTTTAGGCTCATAGATTCTATTCAAACCATCACCAAAGAAAAGGCTCTAGCCAACTCTATGGCCTTTTCTGGTTCCAATTCTTCAACTCTAAGATCGCAAGCGGAGGTTATCGGTTCAAATTGCGTAAATCTCTTCATTAAAATTTTGTTCATCGAATTGATCGTTCTGCCTCGAAAGCTAAAGAGCAGTTTGAGTGCTCTGATTATTCTTTGGGCATTATCCAGCTTAGCCACTCTATCGAGTTTCACCATGATGGAGGTCACACGTGGCCTAGGGGTAAACTCGTCTCTGGGAAGAATCATTGCAGGCGTTAATCTGAAACAGTAACGTGTCAATACAGAATATGTGCCATATTTTCGCTCACCTGGACTGGAAGTAATCTTGTCGTAAAAGTCCTTCTGTAATATCAATGTTGCACGGGGCGCTTCTTGAGCAACGAACCAATCAATGAATTTACTTGAGAGATAATAAGGCAAGCTGGATATCACGCAATCAAAACCAGTTATATCGATAGTCAAAGCATCGGTATTCATGATAGTCAGATTTGGCACATTTCTAAACATTTCATATGTAGCTTTATAGAGCTGTTCATCAAGCTCACATGACAACACAAAGGAACATTTCTTGACCAATTCTTTGGTCAATCTTCCATCCCCCGTTCCTATCTCAAATACCCTATCGTTTGGTCCAAGTTCTGCAAATTGAATAAACCGATCAATGGTAATCTGGTGCTTTAAAAAATGCTGACCGAGACGACGAACCCTCAAGATCATCTCTTCAACAATATGTTTATCCTAGCTTTTCCAGTTATCTCATCAAGCAGCCTCTTCGCAAGCTGCTTTCCAGGATCTTTCAATCCTGTACGCTTTTCTACATCCTGAAAAGAGTCAAAAGGTCTTTGCTCACGTTGATCCAGAATGTGAACTGTAAGTGTTCTTCCAACACCAGGAATCAGTTCCAACGCATGTAGCCTTGGGGTTATGGGTTGAAGCATATTGAAATAGGCTACATATTTAGGCTCGTTATTCATGACTATCTTCTCGAGTACTGACGGAAGTTCATTCTTGGCACCATTCGTTAAATCGTCATACTGTAGCTTGCCGAGAACACTTGCAATCTTTTCTCTCTTATCCTTTCCAATATAGATCCTCTCTCCAGGAATAAATGTGGCATTGTCGAAGGCCAGAAGTTCAAGTAATGTCAGATACTCCTCCCCTATTACCTGAACAATCTGTCCTTCTCTATTTTTTACCAGACGAGAGCGAGACCTAGGCATGAAATCTAGCACATATGCATACTCTTCGTATCTCTTGACGGGGGTTTGGGGCATCAATTTTCAAATATACTCCAACGAACTTCAAATCAGAAAGTAGATTTTAGGCACACTAACAACAATTAAGACCGATTTTCGCATGACCATCTCCAGCTACAGTCATCCAATATCAAAGCCAAGATTTAAGCCTTGGCCCCAGTTTTGGCACTAGAAAGTATCTGTAATATTTTATCAAGCGTTTCAGTGGGTGCCAGCTGCCGCCAGCCAACAGTGAACGTCCTAAGCTCCTCTCTCGTCTTTGGCATAACATTTACAACTTCGATCGCCTGATATTCAGTTAGACCAGCTTCCTTAACCAATAGGTTTACGAGTGTTCTTGCCTCTTCACCTGAAAGTTTTGCAAATTTCGAGACATAATCAAGAGCTCGTTTTTGAATCTGATCAGCCATTTCCACATCTATGCCAGCGAGCATTTCCTTTGCCTCATGTAATGTTATAGGCTTTCTTGAAATCTCATTAACCATAACAATCATTCACCAAGCCGCTTAACATGCTCGAGTCTAACTACAGGTTTCTTCTCTTTATTACCCACCATCACCTTCAGAACGAGTGACCTCCTTCTGACTTCTTCCACAACACCCACTTTACCCTGAAACCTCCTGTGCGGCATACCTTTGCTTTCTGAAGGCTCAACATCAATTACAACCTTCTGTCCTTCTTCATATTGTTCCATTAATCGTGAAAGGCCACGTTTGCCCTTGGATGTTAGCAGGCTTCTTGTCTTTCTCCTAGGCCCTCTATGTTGTGGCATAAGTATTCGCTCGAGACGTGTCGTTTTATAGAAGATAATAAGCCTTTCTAATAACTAATCAAATTTGAAATCTATTACGTCATATGTGCATGAAGTAACAACATTCGGGCCAATCACATCAATCAATCCTATAACTTCCTTTGAAGGGGTATGAACACCATTAAGTAAACTCCATGGGCTTATACCATTGTCCATGTATGCCAGAACGACAACTGTCAAATTATCTACGATTTCGATTTTTAACCAGTAAATCCGCTTTGTGGATCTAGAAGCCGATGGAAGAGTTTTGTTTTTGAATTGATTTTCAATCTCGTGTATCTGGTGAACCCAGGGGCTGGACAACTTGATGTAGAATTTTACGAGTTTTTTGAGGCCTGTGAAGGCTACTGCTGAGGCCATTCTCTCCTCTATAAGCACAAGCTGAATGGGCCCCCCAACCATTCTATCCAGCTTGTCGACTCCGGAAAACCTATGGATAGGATTGTATACTTGAACAAAGATAGGTCTCCCAGAACCATTGACCAAGCTGTTTTCGTCGTCTGTTCCAGACCACGAAATTTTTACCTTTGACCCATTAAAAGACTCTTTGAATTGCTTTACGATGAAAAACTCGATTGATTTTGGTTCAGCTTCCAAGCCAACATCAGAACATGCGGCGCACCCAAAACCACAACAAACATTGCAAGGTTTGCCCCTTACAAGGATTCCACGATCAAGCTTCACATATCGAACAAAAAACAGTAGAGACCGCGTTTCTATTGTCGTTTTTCCGTTCTCCAAATCTATCTTGACAGATATATCAGGGGTCCCTTTATGTTGGACATGAGGAACTTTAGCACGCAACTCCGACCGATACATCGCAACAAGGGCTTTTTTCAAACCTATACCTGTGCTTATCCTGCATTGAGAACGTAGTTCATCTTCTCTGTCTACTTTATTCTTTGGTACAATGACTCCCACTTGGAAAGAAGCAAATTCATATCCTGTGAGTTTTTCCAAAACCGTCTCTACAGTTTCAAGCCGTTTAGCGTATGCTCCTCCACATATATCACATGAAGCAAGCTCGTTAGAGCCTAGAGAAGCACCAAGAGCTTCTGCATTGCGGAGGTCTGTAGTGAACTGTCTACCGAGACACCAGCGGCAAATTTTTGCCCTAGCCAGTAGTTTAGACGCCTTTATCTGAAAACCTTTCACGAAAATTCACGCGCCAGCGCTCATCTGTTTGAGCAGATCCTTTCCGAATCTCATCTTTTTCGCACTCTTCATCATCTTCCTCATTTGTTCAAATCTATTCAACAATTCCTTGACATCCTTTTCACTTACTCCAGATCCACGAGCTATCCTTCTGATCCTCGAGCTTCCGAGAATTGAAACATCCTTCCTTTCCTCCGCGGTCATCGATTTCATGATAGCCTTCCATTTAGTGAGATTATTTTCCATTTGTTTAAGGGACGAATCTTCGATTTTTGGTAATCCAGGGATCATCTCCATGATCTTTTGAAGAGGCCCAAGTTTACTCATTTGTTCTAACTGGATTGCAAAATCATCCAAAGTCATTTTACCTGATGTTATTCTTTTGGTTGCTTCTGTATTGCCTTCTGACTCGAGAGATTTTACTCTTTCTATGAGACCTTGGATATCACCCATTCCAAGGATGCGACCGGCAAACCTTGTTGGAGAAAACTCCTCGAGATCATCTATTCTCTCTCCAGTCGAAACAAAAAGTATCTTTGCTCCAGTCGCGGCTGCAGCAGCAAGAGCTCCTCCACCTTTTGCCGTCCCGTCAAGTTTGGTTACAACAATACCGCCAATATTGGTCGCCCTAGCGAATGCATCAGCTTGGGAATAAGCCTGTTGGCCTATGGTTCCATCAATGACAAGAAGCGTTAAATCGGGCGATATCCCACTTTCGATCTTCTTCATTTCCTCCAGCAACGACTTTTCTTCTTTATGTCTTCCGGCAGTGTCTATTATCACTACGTTGCAACCTCTTTCTTTAAAGTAATTCTTACCTTGCTTGGACACTTCAACTGGGTCGCTTCCTTTATTCCCGTACACTTCAACAGGAATACGTTCTGCGAGTGTCTTTAATTGTTCATAGGCGCCCGGCCTGAATACATCAGCACAAACCAAACCAACCTTATACCCTTTCTTAGTTAGAAACCGAGCCAATTTGGCCGCAAATGTAGTTTTCCCAGACCCCTGTATACCAGCGAGCAAAATTGTGTACAACCCATCCTTCGGAGGGTTAATTTGTGCCTGCCCACCCATGATTTTAGACATTTCATCGTAGAGGATTGTGATGGCTCGCTCCTTGATCGATATACCTGGTTTCGTCCTTTCAGCTAGTAGTTGGGTTTCAACAGCCTTGCTCAATTGATACACTATTTTGACATTTACGTCGGCCTGAATCATCTCGCGTTGGATATCTCTTATAAATTCCTTAATGGCAGCCTCGTCTACTACTTCCTTATCTAGCAGTTTCTTAATTGCTGATTGTAAGCCATCTCTAATTTTATCGAACAACGTTATCTTTCTCCCTCAAGCTTGCGCTTTTAATCTTTAGCAGACCCCTGTATCCGTCCCATACAACTTCTGTTTCAAGGATAACCAACTTTGCACTAAACAAAGGCATATCTAGAACCAGAGTCTCTCCTTCCCCACCTTCAAGAGAAGGATTGAACATATACTCTTTAGAAAGTTCAATGAGATCATTAACAGCATTCAAATCCATTATTTTCCCCAACCAACTCTTGCCAAGGCCAAGGGCGGATACGCTAGTCATCATAAAGACGAACCCGTCCCTCAATAGACTGTAAAGGTAAGATGTCTCATTTATACCCCACAGGGGATTAATGGGTTCTAATCCAACAGTCTCCAATTCCTTTGTGAAAAGCGAACTCTGATAGACACTTTTAACACCCCCAGTTACCACACCTTCAATTTCGAATTGTGATTTTGCCTGCAAAATAGCTTCTCTTAGTGCCATCCTTTCATCTTGGCCCTTTGATACCTTAACATATATATGAGGCAATCCAATTGCATCAGCTTGAAGTCTTGTTAGCCATGTGTTTGGGTAATGGAAAAGCATGCTATCTTCTGCATAAGGTTCTACCGTGATAAGACACCTTACTTCATGCTCAAGCGTAGCCTTGTATAAGGCATAATTGCTGTCCTTACCACCAGAGTATAGAACTCCTACCCTCATACCAGGTCTAAAGACCTATCAGTCGCCGTAATTCAATCATCGATAACTCATACGGCTCTTCCAATAACATCATTTAGGTCATACGTGTATATAGCACATATATTAAATAATCTTCTTGCTCTTCAAAGGCTTATTAACAAACAAACACTATCGTTGGTAGTACAATTGAAACGAAAGTCAATCAAAAACGTTGCGGTTGCAGTCAAGGAAGGTATACACAGATCAACTACATATTCCAAAGTCATGCAAATACTTTCAAGGAATTTTACATTGCATGTCGTACCCCCGGCTCGCTACCAGGACGCCAACATACTAAATTCTGTTGAAGAAGTGTCATCACACAAGATCGACTTGGTGGTCAGTTTGGGAGGAGATGGCACTTTGTTGGCTGTGGTAAGGCAACTTAGAGAAAGCGTTCCTGTATTAGGAATCAACCTAGGTGGCAGAGGAATATTGAATGAGTTAGAACTTCAGGATCTACCCATTGGTGTTCAGAAACTCAAGGAAGGAAATTATTATGTTGAAGCAAGGATAAGATTGGGAGGAAGAATAGGTAAGACGCACTTGCCTTATGCGCTTAACGAATATTATTTGGCTAGAGCCGAGTATATAGAAACACCCACATTTTATATTAATTATACAGGACAAACGATAGGCTCCCGCATGGATGGTCTGATGATCTCCACCCCTACGGGTTCTACTGGATATTCTTATTCTAACGGTGGCCCTGTCATCGCGGAATCGATAGAGGCTTACATAATAAGTCCAGTTCTACCATTGTATCGGATACCTTCACTTGTGGTACCGGTATCAGAGGTTAGGGCATACTCTAATAAGCCCTTTAATTTGTTTGTTGATGGCAAACAGGAGTTACGTAAACAAACAGAGGAACTTATCGTAGGGCGTGCGCCACCAGCCTTCTTTCTCAGATTTACACCAAGACCATTTAAGCAGCTAAGAAAATTATTGAGTGAAAATGCCCTCACGTAAGAGGATCTTTGTCCTTGATACATCAGCCATTCTTGCGGGCTTTCAATCATCACTGCCAGGTGCAGAATCATACACTACCCAACTTGTAATCTCAGAGGCCAGACGTAAACTGGCACAAGAAAAGAGGGAGGATAATCTGGATATAGGTTCATTGATCGTAATGGAACCTTCTCTTGAAACCATCGAGTCTGTTATCCTTCAGGCATCAAAGATGGGCGAGTCAGCAAACCTTTCATCCGTGGACATTTCTATCTTATCATTGGCAAAACAGCTTTCACAGGATCCGTCTAATAAAGTTGAGATACTTTCAAACGATTACTCAATCCAGAACATGTCAAACGCGATGGGTTTAGCGTACTACTCCTTCGGTACTCAAAGAATCAAGAAGGAAATAAACTGGGTATATTATTGTAAGGGATGTAGAAGGAAATATCAACACCCTCCTAAAAGAATGAATTGTGTTTACTGCGGCTCGCAAATAATCAGGAAACCTCGTGATACACGGCACATAAAACCCTGATAATTTATTCAGACTATTGACAAGTATGGTTCAAACAAAACCTTGTTCTTTCAATATCGAATACAAGCACTCTGAGAATTCTTCGGAATCATTAAGAGACCGCGCTCTGATCAGTCTGACTCCGTTTTTGGCTGCCCAATCTTTGCATTCTATATCTATATCATACAATATCTCAAGATGATCAGAAACAAAACCAATCGGAGCTACAACGAAGCTCGAATATCCTTCTTCGCGTTTTCTGGAGAGCACATCAATAATGTCTGGCCCCAGCCAAGGCTCCCCAGTTTTGCTCGCACTTTGAAACGCAAACGTCCATTTGTTTATTCTTGATTGTTGGGCAATCAACGAAGCTGTTTCTAACAGTTGATCTTTGTAAGGGTCACCCTCAGATAAGATTTTTTCAGGCAGACTATGTGCAGAGAAAATAACATAACAATCACCACCGATCTTTGCTCTTGCCTCATCGATTCTTTGACTCCAAGCCGCTATCAAAAGTGGATTATTGTGCCAAGACCGAACCCACCGTACTTCCAGATCACTCCTTAGTTTTTTAATCGTGTCATCAACGATTTGGATATATGATCCAATACTGATCTTGGAATAGTGAGGCGCTAAAGCTATACAAAGAAGCTCCCTAATATCATTGTGCACAATTAATTTGATCACATCTTCGATGAATGGGTCTGAATGTTTCATTGCGGAATAAACTTTGGTTTTGGAACCATTGGCAAGAAGCTTTTCCTGCAATTTATCTCTCTGCCTTTCCGTAATTTGAATTAGTGGTGAAGTACCGCCGATGGATTTGTATCTTTCTATCAGATCACGCAATTCCTCCGGCGAAGGCTTTCTTCCATGACGTATGTGTGTATAGTATTGCTCAACATATTCTAGACTTTTTGGAGTGCCGTATGCGGTAAGTAAAACAGCTTTACTCATTTTTTTCGCCTGGTCTTGTTATGTACCATATTTACAACACGAATCAGATTTTGCGGATTAGTTTCTTTCAAAACGCCGTGACCTAGGCTGAAGATGTGACCCCTGTGATCCGAAACTTCCTCCAATAACCGTATTGTCTCCATTTCCAACACCTTCCCTCCCGCAACCGCTATGGTTGGGTCCAAATTTCCCTGCACTGCAATATTATTTCCGCACGTATCCCAAACCTGGTTGAGTGGCAGGCGCCAGTCAACGCTTATCACATCCGAACCTGTTTCATAAAACAGCTTGATAAGATTCGCAGAGTTAGCACAAAAATGTATTTTAGGAACACCAGACAAATGGCTGAATATACTTTTAGTAAATGGAAAGACATACTTCCTGTAATCATACTGGCTGAGGCAACCTACCCAGCTATCAAACAGCTGAACGGCACTTACATTATGTTTTATCTGCTCCTGAAGATAAAGTTTGACCATGCTCGAAAGCTTGTTCATGAGAGCATTCCAAAGATCAGGATCAGAATGCATAAACACCCGAGTCCTTTCCAAATCCCTACTCGGCCCTCCTTCTATCATATATGCCGCAAGTGTAAAGGGTGCACCAGAAAAACCGATCAGAGGAACCAAACCGTCGAGCTTACGGATCGCGTTATCGATGCCCTCAAAAATAAAATCAAGATCGGTTTTAATGTCAGGAGTTCTTAAAGCATCTATATCACTTCTAGTCCTTAATGGATTTTTTATAATTGGACCAAGATTTTCTTGTATATAGAATTCGACCCCCATTGCCTCAAGTGGCAACATAATATCTGCGAAAATTATACCGGCATCCACACCTAGGAATCGAACGGCATCCACAACAACCTCTGACGAAGCTTCAGGATCCTTCGAGATATCTATAACAGACCTCGTGCCCTTTATTTTGATGTAACTTGGAAGGTATCTTCCTGCCTGTCTCATAAACCAAACAGGAGTGTGCTCTGGTTCTCTCAAATTACAAGCATCGAGAAAAGAAGTATTTGATATATTCAACAAAAATCACCAAACGATCTTCCAAACGCATCAGCTGTTTCCTGAATATCATCCTGAGAATGAGCCGTAGATAGAAATATAGTTTCAAAGGGAGATGGAGGAAGATATACCCCGTACTCTAACATCCTCTTATGCAGAATGGGATATAATTCCAATTTGGTTCTTTTCACGCAATCATAATCGAACACTTGGCTTCCTGTGAAGAACAGACTTAACATCGACCCCACTCTGTTGACAGTTAGCTCAATACCTGCAGAATCTGCTGCTTTGCGAATCTCCGTTTCTAGTGTGGAAGAAATTCTTTCCAGGTATCTGTAAGCACGCTCATTTAACAATGAAAGAACCGAAAGTCCAGCAGTCATGGCCACAGGGTTGCCAGAAAGAGTTCCCGCCTGGTAGACAGGCCCTTCGGGGGAAAGTAGATTCATTATATCGGATCTTCCGCCGAAAGCACCGACGGGGAAACCTCCACCAATAATCTTTCCAAGGCATGTTATGTCGGGTTTCACGTTATACAAAGCTTGAGCTCCGCCTTTAGAGACCCTGAAGCCCGTTATTACTTCATCAAAGATCAGCACAGACCCAAACGATGAGCAAAGCTTTCTGATACTTTCTAGGAACCCTGGAACTGGCGGTATAACTCCCATGTTACCAGCTATTGGTTCAACTATGACGGCGGCAAGTTGTGTGCCAAACCTGTCAAAGGCCAATTCAACATCGCTTATGCTGTTATATCTAGCTGTTATTGTGCCCGTTGCTACTTCCTCTGGCACGCCCGCAGAATCTGGTACTCCAAATGTAGCTAGGCCAGACCCACCCTTTGTAAGAAAATAATCGGCATGTCCGTGATAACACCCTTCAAACTTCAAAATCTTTTTACGGGAAGTGTAAGCCCGAGCTAATCTGATAGCAGTCATTGTGGCCTCAGTGCCAGAATTGACGAATCTGACTCTTTCTACACTAGGGACAGAATGACATATTTCTTCAGCAAGCATGAGTTCCGGCTCCGATGGTGCTCCGAAACTTGTTCCCCTCTTTATGGATCTGATAACAGCTTTTGTGACTTTGCTATTACAATGACCTAATATTAGTGGCCCCCATGACAGAACATAATCAATAAACTCATTTTCGTCCGCATCATAAATTTTAGAACCATACCCCCTTCGTACGAAAAGTGGTTCACCATTTACAGCATAAAAAGATCTAACCGGACTACTAACGCCCCCAACCATAATTTTTTTTGCCATTGTATATAGTTCTTTAGACTTGGCTGTTTTCAAGACAATCCCTCATACAATCAGTTCAAGCATTTGCTTCGGGTCGACCCGTCTGCATGTGAATATCGGTGTTTCGACCAATGTGTATGCACTAGCCCTTGAACTCCTCAATTCTTCAACAAGGCTAAGGAATTCAGCAGGATCGTCCCCTTCAAAGGCCAAAACAAATTCATGGTCATCAATTCCAAAGGAATAGCCTGTATTTATCGTGATGTTGGGATACTTATGGCCTATTGCGAAGTGTTCTGCCATCATCTTTTGTCTTTCAACAAAAGGCAGACTGTACCATTCCCTCTTTTTAATAAACGGATACACAAATATATATTTGGAATACTTCTTGGTTGTATTCGTATCTCCCTCCTGATTTGGATGTTTATGTGAACCGAGGTATGGAGATTTACGTGTCAATGCCAAATATGAGTAGGGAATCTCCAAATACTTCCCCAAATCGGTTTTCATAAGGTTATGAATGAATGTCTGAAATATATCTAGGCCCTTAGCCCTAGCCTGTATGAGAAAATCTGCGTCAGCTCTTAGTCCAACAAGCGAAAAGTAATTCAATTCCATTAGTGAGGAAAAACCGTTAAGAGTGCTGAGGAATTCTTCGATAGATCGGATTTTTTCATTTTCTGGTCTATTCCTCCACTCTCGAACAACCTTGAAAAATGTATACTTGAAATATGTTATCTCCTGGTTTTGGTTTATTTTCGGTTGATCAGCTTCTTCTTGCATTACGATTCACCTTTACTCCATTTTGCAATTTGCTCAGCAAAGTAGGTGATTATGACATCTGCCCCCGCTCTTCGGATAGCAGTTACAGTTTCAAAAATGGCTTTCTGTTCGTCTATCCATCCATTCGAACTAGCCGCCTTTATCATAGAGTATTCTCCACTAACGTTGTAGGCTGCAATGGGAAGAACAAAACGTCTGGAGGCTCGACTAATAATATCCAAATAAGCGAGCGCAGGCTTAACCATTATGATATCTGCTCCTTCTTTGATATCCTGTTGAATTTCACGCATGGCTTGCTTTGCATTACAAAAATCCAACTGATACCCGCTTCTGTCACCAAACGCGGGTTTAGACTTTGCCGCTTCTCTAAACGGACCATAAAAAGATGAGGCAAACTTGGCCGAGTATGCCATTATCAAGGTGTTTTTCAAACCAGCATCTTCAAGGGCGTACCTGATTGAACGTACTTGAAAATCCATCATAGCACTTGGCGCAACTATATCAGCGCCTGCCTGAGCGTATGATACCGCTGCCTTGGAAAGTAGTGGCAGAGTAGCGTCATTGTCCACCTCACCATTCTTGATAATCCCACAATGACCATGTTCGGTATACTCACACAGGCAAACGTCGGCGGCAAGTGTTACTTCCGAGTATTCTTTTTTGATTACATCTATAGCTCTAACAATTATATTGTTCTCGGAATAAGCGCCAGTCCCCCATTCATCTTTGTGTTCCGGTATACCAAAAATAAGGAAAGATCTTATTCCATAAGCCCGTAATCGTCCTACGTAACTGTTTATTTGGTGCAAAGGATATCTGAAAATTCCTGGCATCGATTCGATTGGCTGGGGCTTTTCAATTCCATCCTGGACAAAAACTGGTATCATTAAATTATTCAAACTCAAATTAACTTCCTCCACCAAGGATCTTATTGACTCAGACTTTCTTAGCCTTCTTAATCTATTCAAAATGCAGCTCGCCTCAGAATTAGTTTCCAAATTGTATCAATTCCTCCATTCTTTCAATTAGATCGATGAATGTGTGTGATTGAGGATAGGTTACTGAAACGAAACCTCGTTTCCGTGCTTCCTTAGCAGTAACTGGTCCGATGCAAATAACTCTTTTTCTTAGAAAACCATCGAGCTGACCTTTTGGTAAAGCATTGCAAAATGAATCCACAGAAGAAGGGCTGGCGAAAGTTATCACGTCTATATCATTAGCGTTTAAATTACGTCTGGGTAATACCGATTCGGTAGTATAAATGATACGTTCGGTAACCTCAAAACCCCTATGTATCATAATTTGACTCATAGTGGATCTTGCAGCAGATGAACGTAGTAGCAAAACCTGTTTGCCCTGGTCAATTGGAAGCTCCTTTGCTAGCCTTTCGGTCAAGTATTCTGAAGGGACAAAATCAACATGGAAGCCAAACTTTTCTAGCGTGTTGGCAGTCCCCCTGCCCACTGCAGCAAAGCGGGGTTTCCCTTTCCAGGGGAACCTCAGTCTCAACTTCTTCATTCGGTGGACAAAAAATCTGGTACCGACAGAAGATGTTAGGACAACCCAATCGAATTGGCGGATTCGAACCAAACAAGGATCAACTTTGCTCCAATCCTTGGGAGACCTGAATCTAATTGTATCGAGCTGAATCGGGATATGACCACGACTGATCAACATATCTGAAATCGATTTATTGCCTGAAGAATATCTAGTAAGTAATACTCTAAGCCTGCTATTATTAGATGAATTCATGTAGCCTCAACCTCCAAAATCTTCTTTCCTCCATCGGACAATAGTTGGTCAGCCAGCAGATTGCCGAGTCGAGCTGGATCACCTGTTGAATCTAGTTTACCTTTTACCATTTGGGTTCCATCTCGTGACGCTATCATTCCAATAACGGAAGACGTACCATTCTGCACTTTTGAATGTACGGCTATTGGCGTGTTGCAGTCCCCACCTAATCTTTCAACAAAAGCACGTTCGCATACGGCTTCTGCCCAAGTTCTCTCATCGTTTATGGAAGATATAGTTTCAAGCGTCTGGTAGTCTTCTTTCCGCACCTCAATTGCTATAATTCCTTGACCAGCCGCCGGAATTACTTGGTCCACAGGTAATCTGGTAATCTGTATACCCGGAATACTTATCCTATCAAAAGCGCATGCTGCAAGAACCAGTCCATCTAACATCATTCGACTCATCTTTGTGACCCTGGTTTCTATGTTGCCCCGAATATCCACAATTTCAATGTCCTTTCTCAAGTGTTTGATCTGCACCTTTCTTCTTAGACTGCTCGTTCCAATTCGTGCGCCGGGCTTCAAATTTTCTAGATTCACATTAACATCGCAAATAAGAGCATCACGGGGATCACCCCTTGTTGGCGTAGCACCCAATATCAAACCCGGTTTCAGTTTGGTAGGAAGGTCTTTTAGGCTGTGCACAGCAATATCAATGCCACCATCCAACAACAAGGCATCTATGTTCTCAGTGAAGTCAGCTTTCAGGTTTGATTGAGCCGAACTGAAATCCTGCGATTTGTCTCCTTGGGTTTTTATAGCTATTATCTCCACTTGTAGGTTAGAAAATTTGCTAGACAAGAGATAAGACACAATATTTGCTTGTGCTCTTGCAAGTGGACTGGTTCTTGTTCCGATTCTAACCACATTTTTCACTTTCAATTTTCCTCCAGTTTGAATATATCTTGGATCAATCTGAATCTGAAATTTTGGGGAAGGTCTGAAGATGATTCCCTTACAAACTCCGTGGGCATTGCGAGGATTTTGCTCACGATACGTCTACCAAAGACTTCAATCGTCTTTTTGTCATTCTCACTCAGATGATCAATGCGCGAAAAAGTAAGCAAAGTTTCTTTCCTTCGAATCTGGTCCACTTTTGTGTACAGTTTAGCTAGGGTAGGATTCAGTTTAGATGCTGTTAACCAGAAGTTAAACTTTACAGCTTCATCAAAAATCCTCTCTTCAGCCCACTTGTAGTCTCGGTTTACAAACCGTTCAGCACTGATCTTGGCCAGATCGTCTAAATCGTACAATTCGCAACTGGCGCATTCCTTGATGCTCGGATCAACATTTCTTGGAAACCCCAAATCTAATATCAATCCTCTAAATTGTGGCGAAAGGTCATTCTTACTGATTACATAATTGGGTCCTGATGTTGCTGTGATTACAAGTTCCGAGATTCCCAAGGCATTCGCAAGTTCATCCTTTGAGAGTACAGTAACACTTTCATTACCGAGGAGAGATTTACGGCGTTTAGTAATTACGAAGATTCTCACCCCACTCAAAGATTTCATGGTTATTCGGGCCATTTTTCCGGAACCTATTATCAGTACGCTTTTGGGTTTCCTACCCAATTTGTTAATAGCAAAATTCAAAGCGAATGAGCTTATTGAAGTTCCTTTTGAATCTAGATCGCCACCTATATGCTTTCTTACCTTGAGCCCAACGTTAACAGCCGAGTCAAAAAGCGCTGATAGAACGGACCTAGAATTTCCCTCTACCCTAGCCTTGATACCGGCCTCTCGAACCTGCGAAGTTATTTGTTCTTCACCCAACACCATAGAGTCCAAACCCGCGGCTACCCTGAATAAATGACGAACAACATCAAAACCTGTCTTGTAATAGAAAAGATCGCCTGACACCCCGAGTCTATGCACAAAATCATCTTTGAATCTATTTAGCACAAATTCCGGATCGTTTGTTACCAAGTAGAACTCAATTCTATTGCAGGTCGATAAAATTGTGAGTTCAGAGACTGTTTTCTCCGTCCACCATCGAATATTATTGTATTTAGAACAAACATCACTCATCAACTTTTCTCTAAACTCAATTGAAGAAGTCTTGAAAGAAGACCCTATGAGAAGCAGATTAAGCTGCAACATCCGATGTCGTCCAGCTTCAAAGGTTCTGGTCTGTTCTTCTTTCCCAGGTACAAATTCAGCTCGGCCTTGCATTACCCAGCGTCGCAAACTCGGCCAACAATTCCTATTTAACGCTTGTTAATCAAACTACGCCGGTTGCTCTTGTGGAACTTTGCCTCTAAATTTGGTGTTATGCATTAACTTTACGCCTGAGACGCACAAAGACAAATCCTAATATGATAGCCGTAGCTACAACACCAAATATTAGCCAGAAACCAACCGTTAACCAGATCGGTGGCGGTATATTATTCATCTGAATTGATAGATGCTGGTCGCCGACAAGGTGTACAGCGACGGTGGTCTGGTTTGATGCATAAGTAAGCCACCATACACCATGATACATGGCCAACACATTATAATTCCCCGGAGGGAGTAAGAAACTCACAGTACCATTACTCGTTGTGCCGTATCCATAAACCATTTGAGATATAAGGTTTGGAGCCTTTATCACTACTGTCGCGTTATTAACTGGAAGACCTGAATCATCTTTAACGTTAACAATGAGATCGTAGATGTTTGTTGTTATGATTGCCGGTTGGACTGGATTTGGAGTTGGCACCCCGCTTGAGTTGTTCCACATCACGTTCAGTGTTGCGTTCGAGTTGTCCACCTCAACATTCTCATAGAGAACAAGGAGAGAGTAAGTGCCTCCTGGCTGATCGTATAGATTCACAACTCCATTTTGGTTCGATGTAAACGGCAGTCTGCCGGTGGTACCATTGGGATACGTTATGAACAGTAAAGCAGAACTTACCGGGTTGCCATCAAAGGAAACAATGCTGAATGTTGGATCTAACACATTCACAGGAACCAGGACTTTACTCGAGTTATAAACTGTAATAGCTTGATCAGCCACCATAACACCACGCCAGAAAACTTTCACTTCTAGATTTCCCTGAAAAACAGTCAGATTCGCTGAACCTGAGGGACCACTATACCCTGAAACGAGAGGTAGGCCGCCTGAATACACTTCAATCAAAGCCCCACTAACAGGTTGAGTGGACGCTGATACCAGCTCAAAAATAACAGGGACTTGTATTCCAATGGAAAAATGACCACTCAGGCTGGTTATGTAGGGTTGATAGTAACCGAAGACGTCATATTGATGCGCACCATTATTATCTACTACGAACACTGACACTGTGTATGTGCCCTCAGAAGCATTTGATGAATAGGAAAAGGTGTACTGATAGACCTGATTGAAAGAGTAGGAATTGCCAGAGATCATCTCCATACTCGTGTTGGTTACCACAATATTGCCTGATGGACCATTCACCTGAACGAACACTTTCGCTACATCATATCCGCCAAAGGGATCAGCAACTTCGGATTGGATTATCACCTGGCGTTCGGAAGCTGACCAGTAAGCGAAGAATACTGTCCGTGCGGTACCATTGACATCTTCAGTGTGGATGCCTACCGGTTGTGCATAATTCATCGATGGAAGAATTATACCGGAAGGATACGTAGGAGAGTCGTACCACAAGGTAAGAGGAACCGTTGATCCAACATTCACACTGACCTCGATTTCAAGTGTATCACCAGCAGTGAAGTTATGAGACAAGTCGCTCACGATAAGTGTATAACCATATATTGGAGAGTCTACATAACCAGGATTCCCTGCAGGTCCCCCCTGGACCGTAGGAGTAATGGCGCCAGAGTCCCATACTATAGATCCATTAGAAGATTTTTCCCAAAACTCAACGCCCCAAGTAGCTGGATGTAATGCTGTTGAATTTGCAAATACTATAACTTCCCAATTTCCATTCAGCTCAACGGTTCCTGCAAATGGCGGATAAAAGTAGAAGTCCTCGGTAATTTTGGGTTGTCCTACAGCCTTATAGAAACTTTGGGCTGTAGAAGGAAAGGCATATAACGAATTGATTATGAAGTTTGTTGATACGCCCCCTACGTTAACTGCAGACTGAGAGTAATGCATGTAGAACCTCATATCCTTCACTTCTGACTGGGCTGAAACTTCATGATTCCCAACCTCGTCCATTACAAGTACCATAGAAGCCAGTAGGAGGAGTATTATCGATCCTCCAACCAACTTCTTATTCATGTCGAGCCTATCGAGCGTTAATTATTTATAGTCATTCACCATGCAATACATCTCTTCAATCTATCATATCATGGTGTAAAGGCCTTTTTGTTTATCAGCTAATTTCCTCCAGAACGTAATACATTTTGTGGAAGCGAGAAGGCGTGGTCAGGGCGGATTCACTTTCAAACTCCTCGACCTTTACCCCTAGATTCATGCGACATGAATATTGGAGGTAGGGCCAATTCAGCAGATTCAGCTCCCTCACAATCACAGAATTCGCCATCCAAGGAATGTATCGCTTATAACAGCCTAGGAATTCAAATTGATATTGGTGTGGACTGGGGGGGACTCGAACCCCCGACCTCTCCCATGCCAAGGGAGCATTCTACCCCTGAACTACCAGCCCCCATTTGTGGCTAATTTGTGATAGATATTTACTTTTAATCTATTTACGACCTCGTAATCATTTTTATCTCCAACGCGGGTTTCTTTGCTTCAATCCAATTCTGATGCGACTTCGAGATCCATTCGAATTTTCTTTGAAGAGATTTGGTGTATAATCTCTTCCAATCCAAACCAACATAATTGCACCACGATTTGTATACACGAGGATCTATGTAATTTTTCAGAGACGTGTTCAGATTATAATCTCTTGTCCTTTCTGCTAGGTCGATGGCTAACCGCAGCTTCTGCTTGCGAAGTTCGAGCCTTTGAGCTTCTTTCTCAGATTTTGGTTTAACCGATTCCAACAAAGATAGCTGGTCCTTCTTCTTTTTTAATGATTCTTCCCAATTCTTGGGGGGTGTACGTTTATGATTGCACATTATGGCAGCCTCGAGGTTAGCAAGTTTCGCCTGGTAAAGCTTAACATCTTCATTCGCATGGGTCAAATCCTCCTTAATCGAAGAGAGATAGGATTTAACACACATGGTGGCATGAAAGGTTCTAAAAGTCTTGGCGGTAATATCCTTTGATATTTTTTGAAAGAATGCATTTACCATCCTAGAGTTAACGCCATCGAAGATCTGATCCTTCCCGGCTTTCCCCGCCGTAAATTCTTCGATGTTTCTTATCACATTGGGTTCAGCGCATTCGATACTCTTCTCCCATCTAACGGAATCCTTCCCCAGAAAATCAAAATCTATCCTGTTTCCGGAGATCTTGACATGCTCGACTCTTAATGTTGTAGCACCAACTGTATCAGCTTCATCCTCGTCCTTTTCATCACCCACCCTCATTCCCAACCTATCAATAAGATAGCAGACCGTAGCAATTTTTCTAACCTTCGGATCCTTCGAATCCATCCCTTTCGAAATCCTTGCCCTTATCTTATCAAGATAGGAACCCAACCTCATCGCTCTATCGTACTTTTCCTTATTCTTCTGTTGAAGTAGATGTGAGCTATCGTGAGGCCAAACATATTTTATTTTGCCCGTTAATTTATCAGTCCATCGCGCTAACCACATAGAGTTATGGTCGTGTAAAACATTCCGCCAGTTGCCTGGTGGTTTGAAATCTTCACTCACGTTAAGCTCAACATCACTTTCTTCAACGCGACTTTTCCATCGCCCCCTCAATGGATGTGCCCCTCGTCCCATAAAGAGTCCAGGCGGCTCTATCATCCAATTCGCGACCTCGATTTTATTACAGTCGAGAATGGCATATCCATGTTTCTCCTTCATTTGTTCTCTGATCAATTTTCGCTCCTGTGCCTGCTTCTTCCTTTCTTCTTTTGATAGCTTTTCTTTCATCACCCTTTCTGTATCGACATATCGATAAAATTCACTGAAATCTATCTTCTCAAAGGAAACATTGCGAAACTTTTGAGGAAGTTCTTTTGAAAAATCCTTCATGAAGTTAGATATGAAGAATGGATCTTTAATGTAAGGCGTGTCTTTTTTCTTCGCAAGGTGGTAAGCCATCTCCTCAGCAAGCGGAGACAAAGAAACACTTTCGCCATTTATTGATATGTGTAAGCCTTTTGGAGTGTAAGGCGGATATACTGCTGGTCCGTTGTATTCTAGCGTTGTCCAGTACTTTTGCGACTTCATGGCAGGTGTCACCGTCTACCTTGGTTCAGTATCTTGAATTTTGTCTTCTTTAAGATACTTGTCAAACCATCTGATATAATGCTTTAGACGAGCCACCCGGTGTTTGGGCTTGCCGGCTCTTGACAAATCATGGTTTTCTCCGGAAAACAGTACAAGCTCGGTATCTTTGTTCAGATATTTTAACCCTGTGAACATCTGCAGACCTTCCACCATCCAGCACCTGTAATCCTCTTGCGAGTGAATTACGAGCAAGGGGGTTGTAACGTTTTGTAGATACCTTAAAGGCGACAGTTCAATCAATTTCTGCTCAGATTTCCAAGGGTCCCCCCCTATTTGGTCATTCGTGAAATGAGGCCCGATATCAGATGTATTGAAGAAACTTATCCAACTAGCGATGCTTCGGTCCGTAACTGCAGCTTTGAATCTGTTTGTGTGACCTATTGCCCAATTGGTCATAAACCCACCATAGGAGCCGCCTGCTATTCCAAGCCTTTCCGGATCAATGTACGAAAACTTCTGGATTACATAGTCCAGCCCTTCCATAAGGTCTTTGAAGTCTCGGTTTCCATAATCTCCTCTTATATCTGCGAACTTTTCTGTGTAACCATCACTTCCCCTTGGGTTCATGAATATGACTGCATACCCACTTGACGCATATACCTGAAGTTCGTGCAAATATGCATACCCAAAAGCTGTTTTGGGACCACCATGCACATACAGGATAGCCGGACACTTTTCAACTCTAACAACAGGTTCGATAACCCATCCCTCCACATTCTCTCCGTCACTCGCTTTGAAGCTGAAAGGCGTAGGTTGAACTGTCTGAAGTTCATTTGTCACTTCATCGTTGAATTGGGTAAGTTTGATAGGATCATGGTCAACACGGTATAACTCTTCGGGATGCACCGAATCCATCGAAACTATCACAACCCTGTTTTTCGAAACATCATAGCTTTCTACACTAAGGTTACCTTCTACCAGAAGTTCTGTACTTCCCCCAGGTTTCATTCGATAGAGATGAACACTTCCACCGTTTGCTTGGAGGTAATATATGTAATCACTTTCCCAAATAATGCTATGAGATCCGTGAGATTTCGACCTGACGTCAGAGTTCAATCCATTACCTTTGTTCCTGTCGATATTCTCCACCGGTCGGGGCTTAGAGGCACCATTCGATGACACCATCCAGATATGGCTGTTCGAAGCGAAACCAGATGGCATGTCACTCCCGTTGAATGCAATAAGTTGATCATCGGGACTCCAAGCAAGGCTCGAAATTTCCATGTTAGAATCAGTTAATTTTGTACCTGTTTTGCTATCAATATTCATTACAAAAAGGTCTGAAATATATGGTCTTGCATCGTCTGTAGAGGCTAGATATGCCAACCGTTTATCATCATGAGAAAATTGTGCGTATTCTACGTCTATATCTCCAGCCGTAACTTGGGTTAATTTTTGACCTTCTACGTCCAAGACAAAGAGATGCTTGCGCAGATTGTGAATCCAACCGACGCCATTGAACCAGAATTGCATTCTTCGGATAACACGAACGTCATTGCTTTCCTCTTCAAAAACAGAAGAAAGAAACGCTATTCTCTTAGAATCGTGAGACCAGATTGGAGATTCAATGCCTTCCTTTCGTTTCAGTAATCTCCTTGCTTCCCCTCCATCTGACGGAATAACATACAATTCATTTCCTTTTTCATCTTTTGATAATCCTCTTTTTGAGACAAATAGAATACTTTTGCCGTCAGGTGACCACTTCGGGTCGAAATCCTTGCCAGATGTAGTGAACCTTTTGGAGCTTCCATTATTGATATCCGTCATCCATAGGTCGGAAACGTATACATCATTTTCAAGGTCAGCCTGACTAACCGAAAAAACTACTAAGCCGCCGTCTGGAGATAACGAAGGATCGGACAGCGTTTTGAATTTAACTAAATCCTCAGGAGTTTGAGGTTTTGGCATGGCGCCAGCCTAAACCGGCAAGGCACTTATATGTTCCTCATATAATCTAAAGACCAGTCTTTTCTAGTTCCCTGAAAAGGTCCCTTTGAATTCTCGTGAGATTTGTTGGTATCTTTACCTTGACCCGTACATACAGGTCACCTCTACCCCACCCATTCATCTTGGGCAGACCTCTTCCTCTCAGTTTAAACAAGGAATCACTCTGTGTTCCTGGTGGAATCTTTATTTCTGCCTCACCGTCGACAGTTGGGATCTTCAGTGTGGTACCCAGTGTTGCTGCAACCAGACCAAGTTGAAGATCTAGATACAAATCAGCACCCTCTCTTTGAAAATTCTTGTCCGGCTCGACCCTGACAACAACATACAGGTCACCTGGCATCCCTTTTCCGTTAGAAAAGTCTCCTTCCCCCCTCAGACGGAGCGTTGCCCCATCATCTATCCCTGGTGGGATCTTTACACTTATAGTTCTGCTGACATTTGTGATACCTTTACCTCTGCAAGTTTTGCACAAATTCTGAATCAGTCGTCCGCGACCATTACACTGAGGGCAATCTATTACACGCACTAGCCTAGCAAATCCGGCAGAAGTGATCTGTTGTACTCTTCCCTGCCCTGCACAGTTAGGGCAAACACGTACTTGACTGCCAGGTTCGGCGCCCGACCCATTACAAACATCACATTTTTGCGCTCTTGAATACGAGATCTGTCTGGTAGCACCCTTCAAAACATCTTGAAGTGTAATGTTAACCTGAACGGTTTTGTCTCTGCCTGCATTTGAATCGTGCATACCGCCGAACCCAAAGAATCTTTCAAATATCTCATCAAACCCACCAAAGCCAAAACCCCTGAATATTTCATCGAAATTGACACCTCTGAATATATCCTCCTGGCTGTACCGACTATCAATACCCGCATGGCCAAATCTATCGTACTGAGCTCGCTTTTCATCATCAGATAACACAGCGTAAGCTTCACTAATTTCTTTGAATCTTTCTTCTGCTCCAGGCTCCTTGTTTCTGTCAGGATGATACTGTAAAGCTAGTTTCCTGTAAGCTGCTTTAATCTCATCCTTTGAAGCATTCTTAGATACTCCAAGTACCTCGTAGTAATCCCTCTTTTCACTCATCGAAGTCACATACTTTTTTATTGTCTACTTTTTATCTTCATCTACCACCTTATAGTCTGCATCAACCACTTTCTTACCATCGCTCTGTTTAGTTTCGGTTTGGGCCTGAGACTGAGTCCCTTGGGCCGCCTGATACATTTGGGCCCCTATCTCTCCCAAAGTCTTTTGAAGAGATTCAACAGCATTTTTGATTTTTCCCACGTCTTTGCCTCCTAGCGCATTGCGTAGCTCTGATTGCGCCTTTTCGATCGAAGAAATCTGTTCCGGTTTCAGCTTGTCCTTCAGATCACTCTTGGTCTTTTCAGCTGTGTAAAGTAGTGAGTCAGCGGTGTTTCTGAGTTCAGCTTCTTCCTGTCTCTTCCTGTCCTGTTCAGCATACTGTTCAGCCTCCCTTATCATTCTTTCTTTTTCTTCTTTGCTTAATTTGGTCGATGCAGTGATGGTTATTTTGGACTCCTTATTTGTAGCTAGATCTTTGGCGGTTACATTTAAAATACCATTGGCATCTATATCAAATGTAACTTCAATTTGTGGAACGCCCCTTGGAGCAGGAGGGATACCAGTAAGGTTGAACATCCCTAACGAGACATTGTCTGCAGCCATCGGCCTCTCACCTTGAAGAACATGAATAGTGACCGTGGTTTGAAAATCAGCAGCTGTTGAGAAGATCTGGCTCTTTCTAGTTGGGATCGTTGTATTCCTTTCGATTATTTTGGTGAATATTCCTCCTAGCGTTTCGACGCCAAGAGACAGCGGAGTGACGTCCAAAAGCAGAAGATCCTTTACCTCCCCGGTAAGCACTGCCCCCTGTATGGCTGCGCCAACAGCCACACATTCCATTGGATCAACTCCTCGTTCAGCAGGTTTCCCGATCGTGTCTTCGATGAACTTTCGAACGAGAGGCATTCGTGTCTGCCCACCTATCAGAATTATTTTGTCAACATCCTTCGGTTCAACCTTGGCATCGGCAAGAACCTTCAGTATTGGGTCAGCCACTCTCTTAACAATAGGATAGGCAAGCTCCTCCAGCTTTGATCTCGTGATGGTCATATGAAGGTGTTTCGGAGTATTACCCTGCATTGCGATGAATGGAAGGTCTATATCTGTGGATAGAACATTGGACAATTCAATCTTGGCCTTTTCTGCAGCCTCCTTCAGCCTCATCATAGCCATCCTGTCATTTGAAAGGTCAATGCCGGTTTGGTTCTTGAATTCTGAGACTACATATTCAATCAGAGCATTATCGATATCTGCGCCGCCAGTCTTTGTGTCACCACTCGTTGCAAGTACTTGAAAAACACCGCCTCCAAACTCCATAAGTGTCACATCATGAGTACCGCCACCAAAGCTGAACACCAAAATTTTCATTTCCTTATCTGCCTTATCTAAACCATAGGCCAGACAAGCCGCGGTGGGCTCATTTATTATTCTAACAACTTCAAGGCCAGCAATTTCACCTGCATCTTTGGTAGCCTGCCTTTGATTGTCGTTAAAGTGTGCCGGAACGGTAATCACAGCTTTCTTGATGGGAGTACCTAAATAGGTTTCAGCATCCTTTTTAATCTTTTGCAATATAAAGGCGGAGATCTGTTGTGGTGTGAATGTCTTGCTGTCAAAAGTCACCTTGTAATCGGTGCCCATTTTGCGTTTAATTTCATAAATTGTACGTTCAGGATTCATGGTTGCTTGCCTCTTCGCTGGTTCTCCCACGAGGAGTTGACCATCGGCAGTAAAGGCGACCACGGAAGGGAACATTTTACCTGCCACCGTCGGTCCTTCCGCACTTGGTATGACTATGGGTCTACCACCTTCCATTACTGCTGCAGCAGAATTAGTGGTCCCCAAATCAATGCCGATTATCTTCTCACGAGCAGGTTCACTTTTGCTCAATTATGATTCTTCCCCTCCAATACTCCAACTTTGACGGAGCTGGGCCGAAGCACTTTACCATCAAACATAAATCCCTTGCGTATTTCTTCCACCACCTTTCCCACCTGTTCCAGGGGGACAGCAACTTCACCCACAGCTTCATGAAGTTCAGGGTCAAAATCTTTACCGAGAGATTCTATAGGTTCCAACCCTTCTTTTTTAAGTAAAGCTATTGTCTTGGTATACACGACTTGTATTCCTTTAACCATTTCTTGTTTATCGTCCGTCTTCTTGACCGCCTCAAGCGCTAACTCTAATTCATCCAAGATAGTAAGTATCTCCGATATCAATTTAGATACGTTTACTTTTTGAGCTTCAATTCTCTCGCGTTCTGTTCGCTTTCTAAAGTTCTCGAAATCTGCTTGGAGGTACTGAAGTCTCCTAAGGTAGTCTTCGGCTCTTGCACGTTCCTTTTCCAACTCTTCTCTCAATAACTCCAGTTCCTTTTCATAGACGTTTGCCTTCTCTGGATTCTGAGACTTTGTTTCACTTTTTTCATTCTCAGCACTTTGTGGTTGTTCTATCATATAGTATACTCCCTTCTAAGGAACTCCTGTAAATAACCGGTCCTCGTAGTCGCTTTAAGTTTTTTCATGGTTTCATTTGGAGGTCTTTACGTGGAAAACTTTAAGGTATCGTAACAGCACAATTTTGAACCTTGGGTAGCCTAATTGAGGCACAAAACCTTGTGAAGCGTTACGGCGACCTATATGCACTTAGGGGTTTGAGTCTCAGAGTGATGCCTGGCGAGATCTATGGTTTGCTTGGGCCGAACGGTTCTGGCAAATCCACCACCATCAGGATAATCTGTGGAATAACCAAACTCGACGATGGATATGTCAGAGTGTTGGGGAAGGATCCGTATTTGGATTCTGTTGAGGTGAAAACTAGGTTGGGATATGTACCAGAAACACCATCTCTTTATGAATCATTGACCCCAAGGGAATTCTTCGAATTCGTGGCTTCTGTGAGAAGAATTGACAGAGTTGTTGCACAGGAAAGAGCCCACAAGCTAATTGAGGCATTCGACATAGATCAATATTTTGATTCACCCATTGCGACCTTTTCAATGGGTACCAAGCAGAAGATAGCTTTAATTGCTGCTCTAATTCATGAGCCACCAATTCTTCTTCTTGACGAACCGTTAAATGGATTGGACGCGAAAAGTAGTAAGATCTTGAAGGAACTAATGTCTTATCATATACAAATGGGGGGTTGCATACTTTTCTCAACTCATATAATGGAGGTAGCAGAAACGATATGCACGAGAATAGGCATAATCTATCAGGGGAAAATTGTAGCAGAGGGGACCATGGAGCAGCTTCGAAATTATGTGAGCGGTTCAGGCAGTACGCTAGAACAAATATTTTTGAAGTTAACTAACGAGGATGTCGAAATAACTGATACCCTGAAGGAATTGCGGGGGACCTTTAGTGCAGCCCAAGTGGAGTAAATCGGAAGGTAGTACCTCAAAACGAATTAGACTTGGCAAGGCTTGGAGATTTAGCAAGATACCATATGAAGAATTGGTGTTTAGATCGTTTATGCAGTCGAGGGGCACAGGGAGCTATCAGCCCGTTATATCCTTTGGTAATTCAAAAAACCAAATGGATGCACGAGAACGCATGATAAGAAGGATGATCAAATCAGCAAAGTGGAACAAACTCGCTGTCGCAACTGTCGTTGCATTTGCCTCTGGGATTCCTCTGATCAGCTATGCTTTACGTCCAGAAGACGGAATTCTGCTAGCCGGTTCCTCGTTAAGCCTTATGATGTTATTTGGATACTGCATTCTGTATGGTATACAGATTCTTCCTGGGTTGATAAGTTCGGATTTTTTTGTCATATTAGAGGCGCTACCACTTTCTGTTAACGATGTATCTATAATTGCAACTCTCTCACTAATTAGAACGATGGACTATATTTTGATAGCCGGCATTGCCACGCCAACAGTTCTAATCTTGATACTCACACATTCAGTGCTGGGTGCAACAATAGAATTTATTGCAACATCTGTAGACTTGATTTTTGCAATCGCGGCCGCACTATATTTATCCAGATTTTTCTATAGGAATCTTTCTGGTGGTGTTAGAACCAGAATCGAGTCTGTGTTGAGATTAGGATTTGTTCTTGGGTGGGGCCTTTTGATAATGGGACTTGGATTTTTCTATAATTATGTAAATTACGTCTCACCTTTTATTGAAGCTGCACTAACGGGTAAAAGTTCGGTGATGCCTTTTGCACTCTTGGCGATTCATCCCTTTTCCTTTTCTTTTGTCTTAGCGAGTTCAATATTCAGTACATCCCCCCAACTCTTGATGGTATCAATATTTTCAGTGTGTGCCTATACTCTTTTGGCCATTTACGCTCTTAAATGGAGTCTTTCTGTGACACCCGAAATCGATGATAGCAGATTTAGCAAAATAAAAAGACAACATTCCAAAGACTTCAGATTCAACATCTTACACCCCGTCCTTGCCTATGCTGTGAAGGATTTTCGTATAGTATACCGAAACCCTTCTACGGCCTTTCTAATAGCCGCACCCATTTTTGAGACGGTTGTTGTGATATTGCCTTTGATTTCGGCACATGTTCTTGGCACCCTTCCCACGCTGTTAGGAACTTTCATTGGAGGTCTGTTTTCTTCATTCACCACGGTAGGACTTCTGAACGCCGAAGGGGCTGGTTTTGATTATACAAGAACTCTTCCGATACCACTCAAGGCTACAATATGGGCAAAAGCGTTGGCAGCAACCATTACATTTCTTCCAGTTCCTCTGATATTTGCGATCATAAGTTATTTCAAACCAATGACGCATAACTTGCTTTACATAATTCCTCTAATCAGCATACCTTCAGTGGCTAGCGCAAGCATGGCGGAAATATCTGTCTTTCTAGCAATGGCCGGAGCGGGAAGAATGATCGCATTTAACCCATCCTCAGGTATGATTCAGTTCTCTCTGGCTATGTTGGTTGGTGCAGCACTAGTAGGTATACCTCTCATGGCGTTGGGAATAATTCAGTTAATGTTACATGATATGCCTCTCTCTATCAATTTACTAGCTATATTATCATCTGGAGAATTCTTGATAATGTTTGAACTATCATCTCGAAGAAATTAATTAATTAGTAGAATACTGCCATCAGCATGCCGTAATAGCTGGGACAATCGTATTGGATATACCTTAATCTAAAATCATGTTTCTGTAGAGCCCCAGCAAGAATTAACATTTGCCACAAACTATCTGGTTTTGCATTTTCCACCAATTTCTTATCTATCTTAATCAACTCATTCAGCTTCTCTTCACTTAATAATTTGAATATCAACTTATCAAATCGGGAAGCTGCTGCGTTATAGCCGTATGGACCTGTCTTACTGTGAGCGTGGGCCTGGTCAGCACTTGCAATAAAAGCTACTTTACCTTCGGACTCACAAGCAGCTTCATCAATACAATTTCCCATCTTTACAAGTTCGATCCATGGTATTTCTCTTGACGGGGTGATTAGTACCAAACTTTTTAGAGGATTTAGAAAATAAAGCGGGATAATTGCCCCCCAGTCCAGCGGCATTCTTGAGTTATCTCCAGAATCGGTGCCATAATTCACTAGAACTGCTGGTAGCCCCTTCCTCTCAGCCAAGAAGTAGATCCTTTCGGCTAAAATTCTGTCTGTTGAAACATCTATTTTTACAGAACGCCCGTTGTTTGATAGCACCCCTGTCAAATGTTCTGCATTGATTATGCCCATATGTCCCCTAATCCTAAGATTGTGAGGAGTTACGAGGACAATCGTATCCGGGGAATGCGACATTATCATTTTGCTGCACGTTTTTATCGAATCTCTCAGAATCCTATAGTCTCCCTTAGCCTCCTCAAAGCCTTGGATCAGGCCACCGCCATGCGGGAGAACGGCCCCTGTAACAAGTGGCATTGTGTTACGTAACGAGAATGGAACTATCTTATGAAATTTTAGACGTTCTTGTCAATGATTTATGTACCAAGTTGTGATATATTACAGTATAGCATGCGTTTGACATGCCAAGCAACAGGCTGCGATATACTGAGGAATACATTGCGATGAGAGATAGGATAGCCAAAGCCTGTACCGACGTGGGGATGGATGTACTCAGAGTCATCAGACCCCCTTATCTCAATGGATTATGGCTGTTGATTGTACACACTCTAACCGATGAAGCCTATGTTAAAATGCGCGAGAGAGTTATGAAGATGAACCTTCAGCCCGATACTATATTCATAAGGGAAGTTGGTTCGGGAGAACGAACCCTCTGTATAACTCTGAAGGAAACAGGTAAGGTACAGGACTCCTGGTAAGAATTTCAACATATAAATCAGTAAATCAGAACCAAGAAGCTTTATCTCTCTTGCCTACGGACGGATAATTTGTGGAAAAGGATATAGAAAGAATTCCATTTGATCGGATAGAAAGTCTCGCTGGTAAAAAACTGAAAGTGGTGGGCCCTGAAAGCTTAGATCTATTCCTTGCCTCTTCTAGATATCTTGCTCAGGATATATTCGCTTCAAAGCCGATACCACCATTTGATACCAGTGAGAAGGATGGATTCGCTGTAAGGAGCAAAGACCTTAAGAACGCATCTGCGAAACACCCTGTTAAATTACGTGTAGTCGGTGTAGCAAAGGCTGGAGAAAAACCAAGACCTCCTCTTGTAAAAGGTGACTGTGTAAGAATATTCACTGGCGCGTATCTTCCACTAAATGCAGATGTTGTAGTGATGCAGGAAGAGGTGAGTTATAATGAAAACGAAGATATCGTCGAATTCAACAAACCTGTGGACCCTGGAACCAACATATTCAAAAAAGGCTCTGATATCAAGGACGGTGAACTGTTATTCAGCAAGGGTCATTTGTTATACCCTGAGGATATATATCTGCTAGCGTCGGCTGGGATCTCAAAGGTATCTGTACTCAAAAAATTAAAGGTGGGCGTCTTGGCTACAGGTGACGAGCTAACCTCCAATCCTAACGCGCAGAAAGACGGATTTGTGCTGGATGTCAACAGGCCCGTTTTGCTTCATCATCTTGAATTGTGTGGTTACTCGCCACAAGATGCCGGTCTTGCAAGGGATGACGTAAGTGACATTTCGACACACATAAAGAAAAGCATACATCATCTAGATGCTTTGATAACAACAGGAGGTTCTTCTGTCGGGAAAGTCGACATGGTTTCCGAATCACTCAGATCAATAGGGGCACACAGAGTATTCCATGGGGTCAAACTTAGGCCTTCCAGCACAGCAGGCCTGAGTATATACGACTCCAAACCAATATTCATTTTGTCAGGTCTAACTCAATCATGTCTGGTTGCTCTATATGCGATAGTGATCCCAACTCTTCGGAAAATGACGGGGTTGGGGTTCACATTCAATTCAGTAATACTCACAAAATTGGACGAGGATTTCAGAGTGCGTGGTGAAACCGGTTTTAAGAGGGCTGTGTGGGTTCGTGTACAGAACAAGGACGGTACACTTCGCGCTATACCATCAATGGTTTCCAGTCACTCACGGTCGATTTTACATAAGTGTCACGGCTTCTTTATAGGTGACTCCGGCTCGTTGATCAAGAAGGGAACTGTAATTCCAATCATTATTCTCAGAAACCCAGAAAGGGGGTGAACTGTTAAAAGGGTTATATTGCAGCTGTTTGAGTTGAATGATATGGATGTGAATAGAGATTCCGCCCCACTGCTGATGATTCCAGGGCCTACAAATTTAGATGCAAGAGTTATTAAAGCATTATCCCTGCCTCAGGTTTCACATACAAGCCAGACGTTTTACTCAGAGTTCAAGGAAATCGTCGAATTAACAAAGTACGTTTTTCAAACAAAAGGGAGGGTTGTTGTATTTTCCGGCTCGGGAACCTCAGGTATGGAAAGTTCAGCCGCATCTATGATTGAATCTGGAGATAGAGTGTTAAGTGTAGAGACAGGCTTCTTTGGAAGGAGGTTCACCACCATAGCCAAGATATATGGAGCCAGTGTAGATACTTTAGTAATAGATGAGGGCAAGGCTGTAACACCGCAAATGTTGGAGAACAAACTATCATCAGCACGTTACGATATAGTGCTTCTAACCCATGTCGAGACAAGTACCGGTGTGATTAATCCGGTAAAAGAACTGGCAGCAATAGCCAAAAAACATGGTTGTTTGACCGTTGTTGACACTGTTTGTAGTCTCGGAGGGTGCGAATTCAGATTCGACGATTGGGGGGTTGATGTGGCGTTCGCCGGATCTCAGAAGGCAATAGCAGCGCCACCTGGCGCTATGCTTATGGCTATTTCTGAACACGCTGTCAAGAAAATGATAGAAAGGAAAACACCAGTATCGAGTTACTATTATGACCTGAAAAGATGGCTTCCTATCATGGAAGACCCTCGTATATACTTGACCACACCTTCAACGGCTGTGCTAAGGGCCTTACTCGTAGCTTTGCGAATAGTAAAGGATGAACAACTTGAGAAAAGATGGCAAAGGCACCTTGAGTTATCCAACGCCTTCAGAACAAGCCTTGAACTCGCCGGAGCCAAGATATTTGCCGAGCGCCCAGCTCCAACCGTCACCGCAGTTTCCGTCAAGGATTCCGGCAGCATCGTAAGGAAAGTTCTTACAGAATATAATATAATGGTTTCAAGGGGACTTGATGCACATTCTAACGATATTATCAGGGTCGGCCACATGGGGAATGTAAACAAGAAAATGCTGGATAATACGCTTAAGGCTATGCTTAAATCAATGCAAGAGCTTGGGGAACAGGTCAAGGTGTTAGAAACAATAGAGTTGCAACAACAGGTTAACAATTGATGCTCACAAACTCAAAACTCCAAGAGCCAAACAAGATGCGGTAATTCCTCCCTGTATTTTTGATACTACACAGACTTGAAAAGGTGTTCGATCTTCTAATGAATCTGAAGAAAGCTATTCTACTGCCCTTAGCAAAGAAATATATTGCTGGGGAAAAAATGGCCGATTTGGTCTCAGATATCAAGATCCTCCAAAAAAGAGGCTTTAAGAATGTAGCCAATTTCTTGGGTGAAGAAGCTTCAGAAAACCATGTGTTGACCAACGTAAAAGAATACATTTCGTTGATGGAAGTTTTGAAGAATGACAAGCTGACCGCGGGCCTAAGCATAAAGCCAACGCAGGTGGGTCTTTCCATATCTAAAGAGTTAGCATTAAAAAATTTCGAAGCTATACTTGAAAGAGCATCATCTTCAGAGCAGTTTATCTGGATAGATATGGAAGGTTCCGCGTATACGGAATCTACGCTAGATTTGTATTATTCATTTCAGCCAAGCTTTTCAAATGTTGGTATTACATTGCAAGCTTACCTGAGGAGAAGTGAAGGGGATCTGAGGAATATACTTGCGAAGGAAGGCTTTGTAAGGGTTGTTAAAGGAGCTTATAAGGAACCTGAGATAATTGCATTTGCTAACAAAACTGAAGCAAGAAAGAATTTCGGAAATATGTTGGAGCTACTCTTCAATCAAGAGAATTTCTTTTCAATTGGTACACATGATGAAAGATTACTAAGACTAGCCATCTCCTTTTCCACTCAGTTTAACAAAAGAAATTTCGAATTTCAATTTCTGAAAGGTGTAAGGGAGGTAAGAGCTTTAGAGCTTGTTAACTCTGGATACAATGTTGCAATCTATGTTCCTTATGGCATATATTGGATCCCATATTTGGCAAGAAGAATAAAGGAACAAAACAACACAACTTCTTTCATACTCAGGAAGTTGTTAGGATTGCAATAAACCTTCCCGGTGCATCTATGAATAAATCTGTGCGTTAATGTATAAATACTATTGTGCTTATAGGTTCACGAGCGGGATCAAGTTGCCATTAAGAGGCTGTATGATTTTTAACTGGCCTTACTATGGCTATTATACCAGCTATTGCTGGTAAATCCGGCTCGCGATCGCTCTTTTTTAGGAGGGTTTTTCGTGGGTCTGTCAAAATCATGTGACTGTATAGTGGTTAAGTTCGGTGGATCCGTTCTAGAGAATGAGGTCTCTATTGCAGGAGCTGTAGAACTTGTGAAATCACTTCTTGTAAGAGGTAACTGGGTTGTCGTGGTTGTGTCCGCAATGAAAGGGGTAACGGACAGTTTGCTATCGATTGCCAAACAGATCAATCCCAATATGGAGCCACCTTTGTTAGACGAACTTCTTGCATCAGGGGAAAAGACTAGTGCCCGCCTTGTAGCTGCAGCGCTTTCTGGTCATGGTCTAAAGTCTCTGGTTATTGATCCTGATACACCAATCTGGCCTATAATAACTGATGACAAACATCTCGATGCCAACCCAATATTCGACGTGACTCGTCAACGCGTTGAAAGATACCTTCTGCCAATATTGAAGAATGGTTTTGTTCCTGTCATTTGTGGATTTTTAGGTAAAACATCAAACAACGTAACGACTACGCTTGGGAGAGGTGGCAGCGATACTACTGCTGTGTTGATCGGAAGCTGTCTAGGAGCCAAAGAAGTGATACTGATAAAGGATGTTGAAGGTGTCTATTCAAGCGACCCGGATAGAGTTAGAAATCCACAGCTGATCGAGAATTTAAATGGTAATGAAGCTGAGCTACTTGCTGCTGGGGGAGCAAAATTCCTTCATTTCAAAGCCCTCAGATATCACTCTAATGGTATGAAAATCAGGGTTACAAGCCTTACTAAATTGGACTCTGGTACCGTGATTGAAAACAACTCATCGGTGGGCGAATTAGACGTTCAAATAACAAGTAGGAACGTTTCTATGCTGACTTTGGTGGGTATGGACACACGCGATTCTTCATCTGTGGATAAGATAGCATCGGCTATAAGAAATGCAAACGGAAGAATATTATCACTATCTTTGGAGGAAAATTCGGCCATCTTCTATGTTGATGGTGGAGACAGCCTTTTAGATCATGTTCACTCAGAAATCATTACTTCTAGGATAGCGAAGGCTGTGTCCTCTTACGATAAATTATCGATGGTTGTAATTAGGGGTAAAATGCTTGAAACGAAACCTGGTGTTGTTCAACTAGCGACTCAACCACTTGCCGAAGCTGGAATTAACCTTTATGGGATAGTAACAATACATTCATCAATCAGACTCTTTGTTTCTCGCGAGCAAACAGAGACCGTGGTCAATCTTATAAAAGGAGTTCTGGAGGTACTGAAATGAACAATATTATCTCTTTACCAAAAATTCGGGGTGGATCCTGAATTGGTCAATGGAAAACAGCAAAGGCTTTCAAGGATAATGACAAAAGGAAGGATGCTATGTGTTCCCCTCGACCATTCCCTAACTGTTGGCCCAACACAAGGGCTCGTGGACGTGGAAGATACCATCAATAAGGTGGTAAGGGGTGGTGCTACTTGCATACTAGCCCATAAAGGTGTCATCAGATCGCTAAAAGATCCTGTTCCAGTAGGTATAGTACTACACATATCCGCAAGCACAGCATTGAGTATGTCTCCGAACAGGAAGATTCTCATCTCCTCTGTGAGGCAAGCCATACGCCTAGGAGTTGACGCAGTTTCAGTACACATCAATATAGGCGGAAAGGAAGAACCAGAGATGCTTTCTCAATTGGGGATGGTGGCCGATCAGTGCGATGCCTTAGATTTGCCTCTACTTGCCATGATGTACCCTCGTGGGGAGAACATAAAGGATCCATCAGATCCCGATATAGTAGCTCATGTTGCGAGAATTGGAGCGGAGGCCGGTGCAGATCTTGTCAAAACAGTTTACACCGGAAGTACAGAGACTTTTAGGAAGGTCGTAAGGGGTTGTCCGGTACCCGTTGTCTTGGCAGGCGGTTCCAAAATCGATTCTGATAAGGAACTTCTTGAGCTCGCTTGCTCAGCAATGGAGGCAGGAGCTGTAGGAGTTGCATTTGGCAGAAACGTGTTCCAGCACAGTAACCCCGAATTAATAGTCAAAGCCTTGCGGCGGATTGTAATAGATCAACTGCCAGTCATGAAGGCTATGGAGGTAATCGAGAATTCTCTTGCCTGAAATCATTGTTGATTTGTCAGAGGGTTTGCCTGAAGAATTAGACAAATTAATCGGTGCCGGAGTCCAAAACGCAATTATCAGCAAAAAGGCAATAGACAACAATCTGCTGCTATTATCTGTACGAAACGCCACAGGGAACGAGTCAAAAGGCGCTTGGCTAAGAATCAGCAATGCATTGGATCTTGATAGGGCTGTAAAGACACTCTCTGATGACTACGAATATACTATCGTCGAATGTATCGATTGGAAGGTGATCCCCCTCGAAAATTTGGTGGCAGAATCGAGGAGAAAATCAAAAAAACTTTACGTAGTCGTAAGGGAGGCATCGGAAATAGATCTGGCAATCACGATTCTAGAGAAAGGAGCTCATGGTGTGGTTATCCCGCCAAACCTTTTACCAGACGCTAAGCGACAAATCAATAACCTCGGGGGCATAAAACTTCACTCATCAACTGTTGTGAAAATTATGGATGCCGGTCTAGGCGATCGCGTCTGCTTAGATACCACATCACAATTAACTCAAGGTGAAGGGATATTGATAGGAAGCAGAGGTGGGTACTTTTTCCTTGTTCATGGAGAAACTATAGAGAATCAGTACATAGCAACCCGTCCTTTTAGAGTAAATGCAGGAGCCATTCATAGTTATGTGCTCATCCCAGGTTGGAAAACCAAGTATCTTTCAGAGTTCTCGGCTGGTGACAGGGTACTGGTTGTCCAAAAGGATGGGAAGGTAAGGGATGTTACTGTTGGAAGAGTAAAGATAGAACGGAGACCTATGGTACTTATCGAGGCGACTAGTGGAAAGGAGCAAGGATCAATAATTCTCCAGAATGCTGAGACTGTAAGACTGGTGAAAACTTCAGGAGAACCTGTTTCTGTGACAGAGCTCAAAGAGGGGGATGAGGTCCTCACCTCTATCTTGGAACAAAAGGCCAGACATCTGGGGGGTGAGGTTGACGAATACATCATTGAGCGATAAAGGAGATTATGATGATGGTGGTGCAACCGAGTAGTGTTCAAGGCTCTCCTTTGCACTAGCATTGCAGCAGAATCAGTTGAAGCCATGTTTGACAAGGTCTCGATGGCTTTCGCACAGGGTTCTGATTTAGTGGAACTCAGACTTGACACTTTGAGAAAACCTTCCGTGACAACCATCACGCACCTATTCAGAGATTCGATGGATAGAATAATAGTTGCTTTAAGACCTAAATTTGAAGGTGGTAAATTTGCGGGTCCGGAGAAAAGAAGAGTGGAGATGCTATTTGAACTGTCGCAGGAGACTAAACCATATCTCTTCGATGTTGAGTTACGCACGTTAATGGACAACACTCAACTTCGTAAATCAATTGACAAATCAAAATTGATTATATCATGGCACAACATGGAGCTAACTCCGTCCCACAGTACCCTAACTTATATTGCCAAAAAGGCGGCAGATATGGGATATTTTGCAAAGATTGTAACCAGGGCTAGAAGTACTGAGGACAACATACGCGTTCTATCACTTTACCGACAAAAATTCGCAAACAGACTAATAGCGTTCTGTATGGGAGACCTGGGGGTTCCATCAAGGTTTGTTTCTATATTATTAGGAAACCCAATCATTTACTGCTCACTTCCTTATGAGCCGGTAGCAGAGGGGCAGGTTCCGTTGCCAATAATGCATAAAATGATGGAGCTGGTCGATTATTGACATATAGTTATTATTTGCTCGGCGAAAATATTTCCGGATCACCTTCTCCTTATATATTTAACAAAGCATTCAAGACTCTCGAAATCGATGCAACGTATGATATAATCAACGTTCCTTCTGGCAAGCTTATTGAGGAATTCTCAAATCTAAAAGCGAAAGGTGCGAATGGAATGAACATCACAATACCATTTAAAACGCAAGTGATCACTCTTCTCGATGGGTTAGATCCGTTATCAGCCTCGATCGGAGCCGTAAACACAGTAAAATCATCAAACGGCAAATACATAGGATACAATACTGATGTAGAAGGAATAGTCGATAGCCTTAGCTCCCATAGACTGGGCCCCATGCGCAAAGCTCTGTTATTTGGTACAGGTGGCGTTGCTCGAGCATTTTGTGGAGCTATGCACAAAATTAATTGTAAAGATATAGTTGTTGTGGCAAGAAGCGAGCAGAAGGCAAGAACCTTTGTCGAATTCATGAAAAAATCATTCCCCGAGTTAAATATCGTTTTCGATGTCAACGGTGACTTGTTGAACAGAAACTACGACGTTATATTCAATGGAACACCACCTGGAAGCTTGGACGATCGGACCCTCTTGAAATTAAGCAATATAATTACCGATAAAACCGTGGTGTTCGATGCCGTATATAATCCTGTTAACACGGATTTGCTAAAACTGGCAACAAAATTAGGCGGGAAACCCATCTATGGATTTGAAATGCTCTTGAACCAAGCATTACATGCATTTAAGATCTGGACAGGGAGAGAACCGCCAAGGGACATCATGTCCAATTACATCTATAAGTTTCTAGGAGTGACATTCCAGTGATTGGGCAAGCTCAGGCTTATGGCGCGATCAGCATTCTTAACGCTCTGGCCAATGGTATGGGAATAACCGTCAGTGTGAATCTCAAAACAAGAGCCATAGTCAGGCTCTTTAAAGGTCGTGGGTCGTGGAAGATTTCTATCAACAATCAGCAGAACGATTCCAAGTTAGCAATCATGTCAATTCACCAAGCACTTAAAGTTGCGGGCGAACATCCAACATCATATCATGGCATTGTTGAAACATACACAACGATACCATTGGGAGTAGGTCTGAAAAGTTCGTCGTCGTCCTCGCTTTCCATAATAATGGCTACGTTGCAAGCATTAGGCAAGGACAATTTCGATAAAGAAGAGGTCCTCAAGGCAAGCGTCAACGCATCATTGAAAGCTGGGGTGAGTATAACCGGAGCGCTCGACGATTCGGCTTCTTGCCTACTTGGGGGAATGAACTTCACTGATAATGTAAATAGAAAAATTATTTTATCGAAAAAGTTGGCTGAAGACCTGAATGTTATAATCAAATTGCCTTTGGAAAGGAGTAGAAGACCTGTAATCGACCTCAAAAAGGTAAGAAGCTTTCATGGTGTGGCAAACTCTATCTTTGATTCATGTATGAAGGGTAAAATTTGGTCGTCCATGATCATGAATGGTATGCTTTACAGCATGCTTTTGGGATACGAATCCGATCATGCCTTGACCGCTTTGAATTATGGCGCCTTAGGGGCCGGACTGTCGGGAACCGGCCCTGCTACAGCTGCAGTATTTTACCCCGATGATAAGCTATCCATGGCCAAGCTCAAAGCTGCATGGCGCTCCGACGGTTCGGAAGTAATTATGACGAGAACAAACAATGAGAGTGGAGGCTTTATACAATGACTTCCTCCCTGACTCGGGTCAAGGCGAGATCTGAACTGACAGGAATAATAACCATACCACCAAGTAAGAGCTACACCCATCGTTCTGTTGTCATTTCTAGCTTGGCAAGAGGAGATTCTGTCATTCGAAACCCATTGAGAAGTAGGGATACCAACGCAACAATAAACGGATGTAAAGCGTTTGGTGCAAAATTTGACGAGGTCGATTCCTTAAAGGTGGTCGGTTGTTCACCTTTGACTCCTGAAGATGTTGTTAATGTAGAAAATTCTGGCACTACTCTAAGGTTCCTTTCTTCTGTTTTGACACTGACTCCTTCTGGGTTTTCGGTGCTTACAGGTGACGCAAGCATAAGACGTCGCCCAATGCAACCTCTTCTAAATGCATTAACTGATTTAGGTGCATTCGCAAAATCAGCTAGAGGTAATGGTTGTGCGCCTGTTATAATAGGAGGCGGCGGGTTAAAGGGAGGAGAAGTAAACATTCGAGGCGATATATCATCCCAATTCATATCGTCCTTGCTCATATCTGCTCCATTTGCAAAAAATGATATAATGTTAAGAACCATGGATGCTGTATCGCGCCCCTATATCGATGCTACCATAGCTGTGATGCAGCGATTTGGTGTAGAGGTAGCAAATGATAATTATGAAACGTTCACTGTTAGATCAGGCGGAGGCTATAAATCAGGCACTATCAGCGTACCGGGTGACTTTAGCTCAGCCTCTTTTTTGGCTGCTGCCGTAGCTATGGTTGGAGGAAAAGTAGAGTTAAGGGGTTTGTCTACGGAGCTGCCTCAAGGAGATTCCGTGTTCTTTGACATATTAAGAACAATGGGAGTAAACGTAAATCGTAAGGGAGATGTCTTCATCGTCGAATCAAACGCCGATAAATTAAACGCATCGAGTTTCGACCTTAGGGACGCGCCTGACCTGCTACCTGTCATTGCAGTGCTGGGTTTGAAGTGTGATTCAAAACTCGTTATAAGGGGGGTAAGACATGCTCGTTTCAAAGAGACGGATCGCATATCTGTCCTAACTAAAGAACTCAAAAAGCTAGGATCCAAAATAAGAGAAAGACCAGACGGTCTTGAAGTAGAACCTAGCGATTTGAAACCCGCAACATTAGACGCCCATGATGATCATCGAATGTTCATGGCTTTCACAGTTGTTTCAATGCTCTTCCCCGACGGGATACCGGTTCAGGGAGCTGAATGTCTTGATGTTTCTTATCCTGAATTTCTGCAACATATAGGTCGCCTTGGAGCTGTTGTGGAGTGTGAATAGTGTGAGTGGAAATATGATTGGAGAAAGGTTTGTAACAATGACTTTTGGTGAAAGCCATGGTAAGTGCGTGGGCGCAGTTATTGATGGATGCCCTGCCGGGCTTCAAATCTCGGAAGAGGATATTCAACGGGAGCTTGATCTTAGAAAGCCAGGACAGTCGATAGTAACTACTCAACGTAAGGAAGAAGATAGGGTTGAAATTTTATCGGGCGTGTGGAATGGATTCACCACTGGCGCACCCATTGCGATGCTCATTCGGAACATGGATAAAGACTCTAGATCTTATGATCTTATAATGAACACACCTAGACCTGGGCATGCAGACTTGGTTTCAAAAATCAAATACGGCGGGTTTAACGACTATAGAGGCGGTGGGCGGTTTTCCGGCAGGATCACAGCTTCCTTTGTCATGGCCGGCGCTATAGCAAAGAAATTACTCATGGAGACTCTTGGTGTTGATATTATTGCATATACACGGGAAATCGGGGGTATACGCGCATCAGGATTCTCATTGGAAGATGCCAAGCGAAACAGGTATCAAAACGAAGTGAGAGCACCATTACTGGATGTTGCGGAGGTAATGAAAAGGAAGATAATAGAAACGAGGGGAAAGGGAGATAGCCTGGGAGGAATCGTGGAATGCGTTGCTATCAACGTTCCCGTCGGTTTAGGTGAACCTGTCTTCGGTTCATTAGATTCGGACTTGGCTAAAATTGCTCTGGCCATTCCAGCCGCGAAGGGAGTGGAGTTCGGGTCTGGTTTCGCCGCTGCAAACTTAACTGGTAAACAAAATAATGATGAGTATAGTTTTGAGGGAGATAAGATAGTGACCAAGACAAATAACTCTGGTGGGATAATCGGCGGTCTTTCAAACGGTATGCCGATCGTTTACCGCATTGTATTTAAGCCAGCCTCCTCTATAGCCACTAAGCAAAGAACGGTAGACCTAGTACGGAAAGAAGAGGTTGACTTGGTGGTACCAGGTAGGCACGATCCCACGGTTGTTCCTAGGGCCGTTCCGGTTGTGGAAAGTACAACTGCCCTAGTTTTGGCTGACCACGCATTGAGAGCCGGGTTGATCCCGCCTGTCCTGAAGAACACGGTGGTCGAGAAGTGAATAGTGATAAAGAGCTCGCAATGCTGCGTGAAAGGATAGCAGAAAAAACACTTAACATCATCAGGATGGTGGGTGAAAGAAACGAATTAGCCCGAAAGATTGGCCATATTAAAGCAAGAAACTCTCTTCCAATACATGACGAAGAAACAGAGATGGCTCTCTTTGACATGGTGGCCGAAGAATGTGCCAGAGCCGAAGTCTCTGCAGAAGCTGGATTTAAAATATTGAATTCATTGTTAGCAGAGTCCAAGAGGGTTCAGGGGGTAAGTTCGGAACAACAGCTTGAAACTCCTATGCAATCATTTCGTAAAGCAGAAGAAATGCAGACGAGAGGTGTAGATCTCATTAGGCTCGACGTTGGTGAACCAGATTTCAAACCTCCCGAAAAGGTTGTTCAAGCATGTATAGATGCATTGAAAAATTTCAAGACACATTATACAGTTACAAGAGGGATACCTGAACTCCTAGAATCACTCACACTATATCTTAAACGAAAATGGAACTCCGATATATCGACGGATCAAACAATAGTTACTTCTGGTGGGAGGTTCGCCGTGTACGCAGGTCTGGCTAGCGTTCTAAAGGAGGGAGAGAGCGCTATAGTGATTGACCCCAGCTGGCCTGCATACAAGCAAGCCATAACTTACATAGGCGCAAGACCCTTGGTGATAAACACAAGATTTGAGGATGGGTGGAACCCGTCTTTGGAAGCTATCAAAAAAATGATAAGAAATAATACCAGGGCTATCGTTTTGAACTATCCGAATAATCCTACTGGCAAGGTTCTGGATACTTCAACATTCAATTCAATAATTGATATTGCAAATGATCGGAATCTGGTAGTTATGAGCGACGAGACGTACATAGACTATTCGTTCAACAAATGCAGTTCCGTACTCGAATCAAATGCCAAAAACTACATCTGCATTGGAAGTTTTTCCAAAACATGGGCAATGACAGGATTCAGGGTGGGCTATGCCATATCATCAATTGATGTTATAAACAAGATGGCAATGATCGCATCTTTAATGCTCACCTCAGTTCCTGAGTTTGTTCAGTATGCAGCCATTGCTGCTCTAGACTGCGACGAGGAAGCATTGGTGAATAGTGCAACCATAAAGGAGAGAGCCGATACCATTTGTCAGCATATTGAAAAAATTGCGAATATGGAAGTCTATCGTCCAGACGGAGCGATGTATGTTTTTCCAAGGTTCAGGTCAGTTGTGGGCGCTCGCGGATTTTCGGATAAGCTGCTGAAGGAGAAACATGTAAGCATCACATCTGGTACCGCATTTGGTAATTATCCAGACCATTTTCGAATCTCACTTGGCCGATCAAAGGAACTACTGATCGAGGGGTTGAAGCGCATTGGAGATGTATTGAATTGAGGATAGCCATTATTGGCTCAAGGGGTGGTATGGGCTCTTTCTTCGCAAGATATTTTTTAAGTAAGGGGCATCAAGTCAAGGGTTTTGACATCAGAAAGCAGAACAGATTTATTCCCGAAGTCGAAATCTCGGATTCGATACAAGAGGCCGTACAAGACGCAGATGCTGCCGTGATCGCTACGCCCATAAGTACCACTGTTGATGTATGTAAGAAGGTTGTCAATGGAATGCGTCCGAAAACATATCTTATCGAGATCTCTTCTGTAAAAGGACATATCGTACCGCATTTACGTCGACTGGTATCAAGGAAGACGATCAAGCTGATCTCCATTCATCCACTTTTTGGTCCTTTGCAAGATGTAGATAAAAAAATCAGGATGGTTTTACTTAACACAAAAAAGACAATCGAGGATGATGCTAGGCTGTTCTTTCCTGATGCCGAGCTATTTATCATGGACCTAATTTCTCATGATAGAATTATGGGTATAATACTTTCTTTAACTCATGCTACAAACACAGCGTTTTTGAGTTCGGTTGGACTCGATACGAAACCGGAAAAATTAAAGAAGATGGCTCCTCCAATAGCCTTTCTTCAGCTTTCCTTGGCTCAGGCTGTTCTTACCCAAGATCCTGAGCTTATGTCTATTATCCAAATAGATAACGAATATTCCGAGAGACTAATCAGGCACATGGCCTTGGAGTTAAACAGAATCGCGAATCTTATTCGGTCCGGGGATACAATAAGATTAAAAAGATTCTTTGCAAACAAAGTAAAAAGATTTGGCTCAGATGATGCACTATATGATATATACAAGGCGTACTACTCAGTAGTCAATTAATCTTTGTAGCACTCTTAAGAAGAGATACAAATCTTTCTATCTCGTCGTACATTATCGAGTTACCATTAAGCGCAGACACTCTGTCGACTATCGCGCTACCTACGACAACCCCATCGGCTCCAGCTTTGATGAAACTTCTAACGTGTTCAGGTTCTGAGACCCCGAAACCAACAGCGATCGGTACCTTACCTTTAACAAGTCCCTTGGCTCGAGATACAAAATTGAGACTGCTTTTCTTTACATTTGGGCGCGCACCGGTTATCCCTGTCACGGAGACCAAATAAAGAAAGCCACTTGTAGAATTCGCTATTTTGACCAATCTTACTGGAGAGGTGGTAGGGGCAGCAAGCAATATCAAATCGATTAGTTTCTTTCTTGTGAGACGTTTCAGCTCAACAGACTCTTCTAGGGGTAGGTCTGGCACAATTATTCCGTCAACCTCCGCTCTTCTCATCTCATCTAACATGCGATCGACGCCATTAGCGAAAAGTATGTTATAATACGTCATAAGAATAACAGGCACATGATAGTCCTTCTTTATCAACTGAGCGAGCCTAATTACATCTCTGGGTTTTGTTCTGGACAGCAGAGCCCTGTTCCCAGCGGCTTGTATGGTCCTACCATCTGCTATCGGGTCAGAAAATGGTACCCCTAGCTCAACCATATCCGCTCCACCTTTTATAGTCGCTGCGACAATTTTGTATGAACTTTCCAGATTAGGATCCCCTCCCATCAAATATGAGATCAGTATTCCAGAACCATTTCTTGATAGAAATCGTCTGGATATTTCGCTCAGATCTTAAAACCCTCCTTCTCTGCTACAACTTGCACATCTTTGTCCCCCCTTCCTGAAAGCGTCACCACAATGGACTTATCATTTCCTAATTTCTTTGCGATCTTCAATGCGTGAGCTACTGCATGTGCTGATTCAAGTGCTGGGAGTATTCCTTCTAGCTTAGCCAATCTGTGAAATGCATCCAATGCTTCAGCGTCAGAGGCCATAACATAGCTCGCCCTACCAGACTCCTTCAGGAAGGCATGTTCGGGCCCAACTCCAGGATAATCAAGACCAGCGGATATAGAATACGTATTGGAAATCTGACCATTTTTATCCTGCAAAAGGTAACTCAACATTCCATGCAAAACCCCTTCCCTACCCATCGAGAGAGACGCTGCGTTTGCCCCTCTACCGGTACCACCAGCTTCCACCCCAATCAATTTGACTTCTTTATTGTGGATGAAAGGATAAAATGTACCGATTGAGTTGCTGCCTCCCCCTACACATGCTAGAACTATATCTGGCAGATGACCTTCTTCTCTTAACATCTGCCTTTTGATCTCTTGACCAATTACACTCTGAAAGTCCCTTACCATGGTGGGATATGGATGCGGGCCTACGGCAGAGCCAATCAAATAATATGTTCGAGATAAGTTTGTCACCCAATCTCTCAAAGCTTCGTTTATCGCATCTTTCAATGTTTTCGAACCAGAGGAAACGGGGGTAACTTTCGCGCCAAGCAGAGTCATTCTGTAAACATTGAGTTTCTGCCTTTCAATATCATCAGTACCCATGTAGACTTCTGCATTCAAACCCAAAACTGCACAAGCCATTGCAGTGGCTACACCATGCTGACCCGCCCCGGTTTCTGCAATCACTCTTTTTTTCCTCATACGTTTAGCAAGAAGAGCTTGGCCCAGCGTGTTGTTTATCTTATGCGCACCTCCATGAAGCAGATCCTCTCTTTTTAAAAATATTCTAGCTCCACCCGCATATCTCGTCAAGTTGGAAGCAAAATACAAAGGCGTGGGCCTGCCAGCGTATTTTCTTAACAAAACTTGAAGTTCAGTGTTGAAAACTCTGTCTTTCTTTGCCTTAAGATATCCATTTTCAAGCTCCTCTAGTGCAGGCATCAGAGTTTCAGGTACGTACTGCCCTCCGAATTTGCCGAATCTGCCTTTCATATCGTTTGTCACACATCACAACCCTTCGCATTTTTTACGAACTTCATCACCGATACTTCATCTTTTACCCCTGGAGATGTTTCTAATTTCGATGATGCGTCGACCCCATAAGGTCGTACCTTTATAATTGCCTCATGAACGTTGTCTGGGCTCAAGCCGCCGGCTAAAATCAAAGGTTTTGGATAAATTTCTTTCTTTATCTTGATGCACGCATCAAAATCTTGAAGGATACCTGTACCCCCCATGACCCCTTTCTTGTAAACATCACATAGTAATGCATCAAAACCATCAACAGCGCTCTTAGGATCTATTTGCTCCCCTCCTACAAGATACGGCTTCAATAAATCTATATTCATGATCTTCCTTATTCTTTCAGGTTCATTACATCCATAAAGTTGGATCGCGTCTATCCTTAGATGATTTATAACGTCAATATTCGCTTCAAGGTAATTCTGTTCAGTTACTAGTACTGTAGAAACGAATGGTGGTACCATTTTCGACAACTCCGATAATTTTTCTATAGAAATGTTTCTTGGCGAAGCCTTGAACCCTACCACGAACCCAATGGCATCCGCACCTGCATCGATGGCTGCTATGAGGTCTTTTTCTCTCGTTATACCACAGATTTTGACCCTAACCATTGTATCACCCACCGCTCAATTTTCTTAATGTAGCCACTGGATCTCTAGATTTCATAAGCGCGGAACCTATTAGGAAAGCATCAACACCAATAGATGCCAACATTTCAATTTTACTACGGCTGTTAAATCCACTTTCGCTTACCACAGGTTGTTTAGGTTTCCCTAACTTTAACAGTCTTTCAGTCGTCTCAATCGATACTTGAAGGGTCGAAAGATCTCTGTTGTTTATACCGACTATGTCCGCCTTGGTTTTACCAGCCTCCAAATATTCTTCCTCATCATGAACTTCCAAAAGTACCTCGATCCCTAAAATATGCGCATACTCAATCATTTCTTCCAAATCATAATTTGCTAATCTGTTTTTGAAAATGCGTGATATAAGGAGCACAGCATCGGCACCAAGTCTGCTGGCTGCATCGATCTGAACCTTATCAATGATTATATCCTTCATCATGACTGGAATCGTTACTTTAGATTTCACGATGGGCAAGTATCTTATATTCCCGGCAAAGTGTGTTGGCTCGGTAATGAGGGATACTGCTGCAGCACCGCCCTCCTCGTACATCTTTGCTATTTTATCTGGTTCGTCATACCTTCCAAGTTTTCCCTCTGCTGGAGATACATACTTTATCTCGGCTATGATTGATGTCGATCGCATTCGAATTGCTTCTAGAAGACTGAGAACCTTCTTATTAATAATAGATGGTACAGAATAATACCCGTTAGATATGGCTCGTTGAGCAGAAGCAGCTAGAACGGAAAGAAAGTCAGGTCGCGTTTTTTGCAATATACTTCAGCCTCTCCGTATCACCGCCTGTAAATTTGACCAATTGCTCCAGTTTTTTCATAGCAGCCCCACTTTTTATAGAGTGTTTAGCCAGTTCACAGCCATCATCGAATCGGTCTACCAGTCCAGATACAACTAGGGCGGCAGCAGCGTTGACCACAACCATATCCTGTGTTATACCTTCAGCCGTGTTGTTAAGCACTCCTAAGGCAACTGAAGCACCGTGATCTACGTCCGAAATTCTTTCATAGCATCCTGTATATCTTTTAACACCAAGCTCTTCGGGAATATATTTTCTAGTTGTTATCTTTCCATCCTTCAACCAAGATATTTTGGTACTGTTTATTACAGAAATTTCATCGAGTCCTTCCAATCCATGCACGACCAGCGCCTCTTCCACACCCATCCTCCTGAGCGCACCTGCCATCACCTCTACAAGTGATTCTGAATGAACCCCCATTAGCTGACCCCGTATTGGAGCCGGGTTCAGTAACGGACCCATAAGATTGAACACGGTTCTTATTCCTAATTCCTTCCTGATCCCAGCAACCTTCTTCAGCGCAGGATGAAAGCTGGGGGCAAAAAGGAAACCCACCCCAATTTCTTCTATAGACCTTCTACTCTCTTCGGGGGTCAGGAATATATTTACACCAAGCCTTTCAAGAAGGTCAGCACTTCCACATCGGCTACTCACAGATCTGTTGCCATGTTTGGCAACCTTTGCACCGGCGCCAGCAGCTACGAAGGCAGCAAGTGTACTTACATTGAAACTTCCAGACATATCGCCGCCTGTCCCGCAAGTATCTATGAGTCTACCTTGGACCCTCGGGTAAATTCGTATGCTGTACTCTCTCAATGTAGACGCAAATGAGGCTATCTCCTCTGCAGTCTCACCTTTCAAAGTCAATCCCATTAGAAGAGCCCCGATCTGTGCCGGGGTAGCCGTTTCATCTATTATCTCTTTGACAGAGTGGGATACAACCTCCTCACTAAGGTTGTGGCCGGTAATCAATGATCTGATAGCTTGTTGTATCAATTTTTCACCCCTATTGGCTGGAGGAAGTTGTAGAGTATTTTGATTCCTTCTTTTGTCAGAATCGATTCTGGATGGAATTGAACTCCTTCTATCGGGTACACAACATGTCTTATGCCCATTATTTCTGCATCATCGAGCGATATGGCGGTTATTTTGAAGTAGTTAGGCAATGTGTTTCTATCGATGACCAATGAATGATATCGAGTTGCGATAAACGGGTTTTCTACGCCTTTTAACACACCACTGCCATCGTGTATTATCCTACTAGTCTTTCCGTGCATGAGGAATTTTGCACGGATTATCTTGGCACCAAAGACACTGGCTATGCCCTGGTTTCCTAGGCAGACGCCTAGCGTCGGGACCTTGGTGCTGATGTTGGCAATGACTTCACCACACACTCCAAAGGATTTTCTATCTTCTGGATTCCCGGGTCCAGGTGAGATAATTATCCTATCAGGAGACAGCTCCTCAATTTCACGAAGTGAAACTTCATTATTTCTTTTTACGATCGGTTCCGCACCTAGGGAACCTACACCTTGAGCAATATTGTAAACAAAAGAATCATAATTATCCAGTATAAGGACCCTCATAGTATCTTATCTCCTGCTAGTTTTGCAGCCCTGATCAGGGCCATTGCCTTGCTTTCTGTCTCATACCATTCTCGTTCGGGTTGAGAATCTGCTACTATGCCTGCCCCGGCTTGAATGGAGCAGTTACAACCGTTCGCTACGAGCGTCCTGATAGTTATGGCGAAATCAGCATTACCATTATAAGAGAAATATCCCACGGCACCCGCATATGGACCACGATGCTCTGGTTCGAGTTCTTCTATTATCTCCATAGCTCTAACCTTTGGGGCGCCAGATACTGTACCGGCTGGAAAAACAGCTTTTATTACGTCGTAGCAATCAAGTCCCGGTCTTAAGACGCCTGTGACATGAGAGACAATATGCTGCACATGGCTGAATTGATGTACGATTCCGAATTCCGGAACCTTGACAGTTCCATAGATTGAGACTTTGCCAACGTCGTTCCTGGCTAGATCCACAAGCATAGTGTGTTCTGCCATTTCTTTGGGATCGTTGATCAACTCCTTGGACAGTAATTCATTTTTTTGCGGGTCATCAAGCCTCGGTCTAGTTCCAGCGATAGGGTAGGTCTCAACCTGTCCCTCGTCAACCCTCACCAGCATTTCCGGACTCGAACCTATTATTTTTCTTTCTCCAAATTTGAGGAAAAACATGTAGGGAGAAGGATTAAGTCTACTTAGTTCAGAGTAGAATAGATTGAGATCACCATCAACCTTAAGGTCAAATCTCTTAGAAAGAACCACCTGAAAGATGTCACCAGATGAAATGTAAGATTTCGCCTTTTCAACCAGTTGGGCAAACAAGTCCTTTGTCATAGACCTCTCGGGTTCGGAGAAATGCACAGTTTCTTGTGGAATTTCAGCTGAAATGATTTGGCTCACATCATCGAGTCTATTTTTATCAATATACCAATAAAATTTCATATTTCTTCTATGGTCGAAGACGATGCCATCGTTGTAAATTCCAAACTCCAAAGTGGGAAAGCCTAGATCAGGTTTGCTGTTCGAGGGTAACTTTTCCCAATATCTGGAGGCTTCATAGCTTATATACCCAACAGCACCGCCGCCGAATCTGAAGGGACTTACGAAGGTGTCCGGCCGAACGTACCTTTTGACAACTTCCAATGGATCCTTTTCGGTCGACTCGTCATGCACTCTGCGCACCAGATCATGAACTACTGTCCTATTCCCCCACGAAACAACCTTCAAAATCGGGTTAAATCCTACAAATGAGAAATCAGCCAGTCGCTCGACTCCGGTGGAGGATTCTAACAAAAAGGCATCCTCATACATGCTCTGTACTTTAGAGAATAACTCCTGAGGGGTCTCTTCAATTTCGATTCTCTTGATCTTGAGTTCCATCGATGTTGTTGTTCCCTGGGTTGGTATGATCAATTGCAGATGGGCTTTTAACGCATATTTATAACCGTTTACGTACATATTTATACATTATAGTACAAAATATTTATAAACCGTGCTATAGCAACGGTCCTGATTCTTAATGGAGTCACTTACCTCGGTTCATTTGACGCAAGAAGATATACCGAACAGCTGGTATAATATATTGCCCGATTTGCCGGAACCACTTCCTCCGCCGCTTGATCCCTCTACGATGAAACCCTTAGATCCGGTCAAGGGCGAAAGGCTATTTGCCAAGGAATTGATTAGACAAGAGATATCCTTAGAGCCTGCAGTAAGGATTCCTGATGAAGTTATAACTGCGTATCATATGATCGGTAGACCTACTCCTCTCATAAGGGCAAGGAGGTTAGAGGAAGCGTTGGGAACACCGGCAGAGATATACTTCAAATCAGAAGCATTGAATGCAAGTGGTAGTCATAAAATCAATACTGCCATCGCCCAAGCTTATTATAACAAGGCGCAGGGAACTGAGAGAGTTGTTACTGAAACAGGAGCAGGGCAGTGGGGGTCTGCGCTTGCTATGGCCTCTGCTCTCTTTGGTTTACAGTGCGAAGTGTATATGGTTCGAGCAAGTTTTGACCAGAAACCCGGGCGTAGAGTAATGATGGAGACGTTTGGCGCTACGGTTAGACCATCACCTAGTGATAATACAGATTATGGCCGTTCACTTCTTAAACAAGACCCCAATCACCCCGGTTCTCTCGGGGTAGCTATTTCCGAAGCGATCGAAGATACAATAAAACATGAGAATACAAGGTATTGTCTCGGTTCAGTCCTGAACCATGTGCTCTTACATCAAACGGTCGTAGGTCAGGAAACGAAAAAGCAATTAGAATTGATTGATAGAAAGCCAGACGTAGTTATAGGTTGTATTGGTGGGGGTTCAAACTTCGCTGGTTTCTCTTATCCTTTGCTTCGTGAGAAGTTGAAAGGTAAAATGAAAGATGTTAGATTTGTTGCGGTGGAACCTGCTGCCGTACCGAGTACAACCAAGGGCAGGTATGAATACGATTTCGGAGATACAGGTGAGATGACATTCTTGGTAAAAATGTATACCCTCGGCCATAAATTTACGCCACCCCCAATACATGCAGGTGGATTACGATACCATGGTAAAGCCCCATCTCTGTGCCTGCTTATCAATAAGGGCTTAGTTGAATCTATTGCCTACAGACAGACAGAAGTATTTGCTGCCGCAAAACTGTTTGCGCAATACACAGGAATCATTCCCGCACCTGAATCAGCCCATGCAATCAAAAAGGCCATAGATGAAGCATTGTACGCGAAGTCTCAAAATGAACGGAAAACAATCGTGTTTAATCTAAGTGGGCATGGATTACTCGACCTAAGCGCTTACGAACAGTTTAACTCTAACAAGCTTGTTGATTACGAATATCAACCAATGAATGGCTAAAGCTGTTTACCCAATACCTTTTTATCGCATATTTTCAAGACCTTGTTTGGTCCCGCCCCGCGGTAAGGGAAAATTTCCCCCGCAGGCTCAGCCTGGTAGAGCTTCCGACATCAGCGATAGTCGCTGATGGGAGACGCTGTAGTGGTTGGCCCTGGCTAACCCATCCAGTCTACTAGGCTCACAGAAACCGGAGTGTCGCAGGCTCAAATCCTGCCCGCGGGACCAGCAACATCTGCACCAACTGCAAAGTAAGTACCAATTTAAATTACCTGAACAGTTAACATCTATATCGTTTCTACGGTTGAACTAGCAGATTTTGACCAGCGCCTCTAGTTTTGTCGAAGATTTGTATGATCAAATCAATCTTTGTGTTTGTCTGTGTTTTAATATATCTTGGTATTTAATTATAACAGATATATATATCATAAGATTTGGGGTAGTAAGCAGTCAAGGTAGAGTTGTGAATATCAATTGAGTGAAGAAAAACCTTCGAAGAAAAAAGGTGCAGCGAAGAAGCAAAATAAGGGGAAGCCGAGCGAACCGGTGGTAGAAAAAGAAAAGAAGTCCAAAAATCTTGAAAGAGCGGAGAAAGAAGAGCACTCAGAGTCAAGAGCCAAGAATGCATTACAGGAAAAAGGTGTGAAGAAAAGAGCGAGGCAAGAACAGAAAGAGAAAGGGGTTGAGCAAGAAAAATCCAAAACTCAACTCCGGCCTATGTCCTTTTTGAAGCCAATAGTAAAGGGAAAATTCAGGTTATCCTCAAAAATTCGACCTGGTAAGGGTTTTTCGTTATCAGAACTTAGAATGGCAGGGCTTTCATTGAGTTTGGCTTCTAAACTTAAAATCCTAGTTGACCGCAGACGCAAATCTTTTCACCAGGAAAATATCGATGTACTAAAGTCCGCATTGCAGGAAGCTGGTATCGTTAATTCTCGAAGCTAAAAATATACTTTCCTGTAATATTCCGCAATATCTACCAAAATACATCCTTGCTGATTCCGATATGGATGCATATGTGTGGACAGTTAGAGTTTTGGATTCATGGATCCCTCCTTTGCCGAATTTCTCTAATATTCGAGGATAGAACTTCTTTAATCCTCGTAAAACCCACCTGTCGATAGGAAACGCGTCGAATTTATTCAAACTAAACAAAAGAACACAATCAGCGACCTTAGGGCCCACCCCCATTATATGCTCGTTTCCCTTGACCAACTTATTCCATGCATCCAAATAACTTAGGTTTTCGAATTCTTTAAAAAAAGACGGATTACTGCTAAGGATGTTAGCGAGCCTAGCCAAGTAAAACCACTTCTTTCCGAGGTAGTTTGCTCGAGGAGGACTTATCTTCAAAAAATCCTGCGGTGTGGGAAACGGCGATGGTTCCTGCTTTGGATATGCGGCCCAACAGATTCTATTCAAAATTGCATTTATTGATCTAATACTCATACTTGCTGAAATAATGTAACTTACGGAACACTCCCACGGATTTTGTCTTAATATTCGCAACCCTCTGTATCTCTGTATCAGTGTGGAGGTTGTCTCATCTCGAGGCAACCCATCGTAGATCTTCATATAATCAAGGTCAAGAGTCAAAAAATTTACAACCATATCCTCGGTTATCGGTGGTTTCGCCCTGTACTGCAGGATGTCACCTTCAATCCTCATCTCTACTCTACTGCCATTAAGCCATCCCTTCCAGAATCCTTCATCTTTCTTCCAACGGAATATCTGACCGCAATCCATCGTAAGATCTAAATTTAGAGGTTCACCACGCAGACGTAATTGTCGCAACAATTATTCTCCCTACCTCAGTCACTCTGAATTTATGTTATTGTAATGGATTAGTTAAAATGGCCGGTCCTTAAAGGTTACGTGTGAAGAACTGAAAATGGTCGAGCATCAAAGACCCTTTACAGGAACCGGAGACGATGGAACAACAACTACGGCGAAGGGCCGTGTATCAAAAGATTCACTTGTTATTGAGGCCCTCGGACAGTTGGATGAGCTTGTTGCCACACTTGGATTCGCCAAAGTAGCCCTCATGCGATATCCGGACATTCAATCTTTGGTCGGAGAACTTCAGAGAACACTCTTTAGATTCGCAGCTGTAATTCATAAGATGCCGGGATATGATATAGAAGTTAAGGACATAAAATGGATCGAAGACCTGACAATAGAGTACAATTCAAAGTTACCGCCTTTGAAAAAATTCATAATACCAGGAGGGAGTGAAGCAGCATCAAGGTTGCATCTTGCACGGACAGTGTGTAGAAGGGCCGAGCGAAGTGTGGTAGCGCTCGCTGAGCCATATAAACCTAGCAAGGAATGCTTAACGTTTATCAATAGAATGTCAAGTCTGCTTTTCGTCATTGCACGTTATGTAAACCAATTGGAATCTGTTGAGGATGAAAAGCTTTGATGAATCGAAGAACCGTTTATTACGCAGTTCTATTCGCACTCATGTAATTGTACAATGACATTAACGAGATCAACCAGCGGGTGATAAGCTGCAAACTCTGTCCTCGACTGGTGAAGTACAGGGAATCCGTGGAACCCAGAGCATCATTTCGTAATGAGATTTATTGGAAAAGGCCTGTTCCGGGATTTGGAGATACCAATGCATGGTTGATGATTGTAGGTCTTGCACCAGCCGCTCATGGCGGGAATAGGACAGGCAGGGTGTTTACGGGAGATGAATCAGGAAGGTTTCTCATAGAAGGACTTTACGAAGTAGGGCTTGCGAATAAACCGACATCGATATCAAAGGATGATGGGCTCATTTTGAAAGGCTGTTATCTAACAGCCGCGGTAAAATGCGTCCCTCCAGATAATAGACCAACATCCAAAGAATATACCAACTGCAGGAGATATTTGTTGTCTGAACTCAAAGCTATCCCCAGCATTAGTGCCATTCTGGCCCTAGGAAGAGAAGCATTCAAACAATGTGTGCTTTTGGGAGAGAGCTATGGTATAAAAGGGGACAAGACAGAATTTAAGCATGGTGCCAGGTATACGTTTGACCATTTCCCTGCGCTTTACGCTTCTTATCATCCCTCCCCTCATAACACGTATACTGGTAGACTCACAAAACCGATGTTTGTCGATCTGCTCAGGGCTATAGTGCGACAGAACTCCCCAATAAAATATTAAGAGTAGATTCAGTCAACTTAATGTATGCCTTTTTGAATAATAAATCAACATATCATGTCCATTATCAGCCGAAAAAGTACCAAACAAAGTTGCTAAAACCGCCAACGTCGTATGGTTGACAAAGCCGTATATGGAAGTGATCAGACTCTAAAAGTTATTTTCGGATACAAATTGTTTCCGGTGATCCCGATGATACTTACGAGCTTTTGGCATTTTAATAAACAACGATATCAAATCATTACACTGAAATCATCGTGAATCCAGAGTTGACATTATACCTATAACCACTCCTGCAGCTATATCTGATCCCGAACTGCTTCCTAGTTCCAGAAGTTTTGATCCAGATTTTTCTACCTCAAACTTGGCACCGTTTATTAGTGATTCAACAGTTCTAATGACAAATTCGGAGCCCATCCCCAATGAGGCATATCGCATATATTCATAACCTAGAATAGTTGTTGCACCTTTAGCTGATTGAACCACAAGATTGAAAACATTTTCCAAATGTTTTCTTTTGCTAAGATCTTGCATAGGCGTAGACAAAGCCCCAATCATAAACCCAGCAAGAAAGTCGTCACCGGATGGCGTGGAACCTGGTCCCAGACCAACCAAAGAGGTTGCAGAAGACACAGATTTATTAAAATTCATAGAATCAATTGCAGAAAGCATGGATAAAACATTAGGTAGGGCAAATTTTGTCCAACGATTTATATCAGCTGATGTCACTTGATTTGTTAGCAAACTGACAAGTTGGCCAAGCCCTTTATCGGTATACCTGTTGTTCATAATTAACCGTACAAACAAACTTAAATTATCTGATACACGATCTTCGTTAAATTTTTGCCTATATATCGTAGGTGAAGGGTAAAACAACTTGGCACTACTCAGCCCTGATATCCTTACCTTATCGCCGATTTGCATACTGTCATCCGAAAAGCTGACTGGACAGTTTGAGGACAGCCCAATTTCTCTGAAAGAAAAGCCGTCTTTTAAATCAATACTGATAGAGAAAGGACCGCAACCAAACTTATGATTCGTAATGCTTAACAAGCTACCATCTTTTAGGAGAATGTTAATAGAATGGTCGTATACACTATGTACAGTCAGATGCCCAACATATCTGAAACCTTCAACGAATTTCGATATTGACACCGGAGATAAACATATTTGTGGCTCGGATTCATTCAAACGTCGACACACCATTGGCATAACTTAGTAATGCGAAATATTTTACTTTAAAACATATATCTCTCGAGATTAGCTTCGATATAATGTGTCAAAGAAAGAGTATAATCACACTCAGCAAGATTTAATTTCCTTTTAACGGAGCACAGATATTTCTGATTACTTTACTTTTTATTTTTATAGTCATTCGCAATTTGGGAAATTTCGTCGAATTAGCACTCCAACTTGCTTCACATACATCTTGTCTTTGAATGGGCCGGACAGGATTCGAACCTGTGACCAACTGCGTGTAAGGCAGTTATCCTAAACCAGACTAGACGACCGGCCCCTACTTGAAGCTTAAATTATATGCTATTAAGAATTTTGAGAATCTTATAGAAACCCTCATTCATAAACATTCAAATTATCATGTTCAGACGGTTGACTAAAACATGAATCGTTACGAGAATGGGTAGTACAGCAAGAGAAGCGAAAATAAAATAATCTGTCTCATGGATAATATATGAGAATATGGTTAACGCTATTGCTGGCGGGTGTTTGAATCTTGTGAAAGATATAAATGCAGATACCATGATTACATTTGTCAGTACAACAATTATACTGAAGCCGAGTACTGAGTGTAAAATCTCCGTTGTGGCGATTACAAAGATATAGGACATTACGAAGTTTACTGGCTTCGAGAATTCATTCTTTCTTGCAAAAGTTGCAAGATATGCGGTTACACCGTATGGAGGAGCCATAAGAAACAAACCATTGAACGAAGTGATTAAAAAGATTAAAACGATAGAAATGATGAAAATTGTAAATGTAATAATACGCCCCCTCAACTCGTTATCAGAACTTCGTTGCGACTCCATCACCCACCCATCGAGATCAACCTCCAAACTTTATAATGTATGCACACATTCTAGAATATCGCTTAATTTACTCTACAATGTGAAGCTGATCATCAAACGTGAGTATCAGAAGGCGGATAATATAATTTAGGATTGTGAACACCAAATGTAACAATTGGCTGTTCACGCCCTAATATCGGTAGAAGCTAATGACCTCAACAAAGATGAAGATAATTAAAGACGGAATTATTTACCGAGACCCTGGTATGAATGTTCCATTCAGACATAACTTCCAAGTTCAGCTAAATCGATTCTCTTATGGATAGCTCAAACACAGACACTGGCATCTTTATTTTGAATGTTCTGAGAACAGATGGTTTAACTTCGCCAAGGTTTCCGATCTGTTTACGATTTAAACTCACTGCTGCGGCTCTGCCGTCCAGAAGATAGGGTAAAGTGATTCTTGAATATGACGGGACACATCCGTAGATTTTCTCAATTAGCGAATCAACAACAGATTTTATATCAGAAAAAGGAGCCACGTCTGCTGCAATGGCTCCCGCGATTCTTGTTTCCTCACCCACACCAGTTTCAGATTCGGGATCCTTCCTGAAACATACACCTATTTCAAAGAGTTTTTGAGGGTATGGTTCGTGGACATTATCCCCAAGAACCTCCAGAATTCCAGGCGTAAGTGAGTCTCTAAGATATTCGTAAGTCTTCGTCTTGGATGATTCAACCCTTAAACCATCAAAAGCGGTTTTACCAACATTGATATATTGTGTATCAAGACTTTTCAGAGAAAACGTCATAACCTCTTGAAATCCAAGCCCAACAGCCAATCTCCTGAAAGACTCGGTTAGAACAGTCTCGCTCGAGATTCTACCCTTCGAGTAAGGAAATGCGGTATCGGGGGTCAAATTTTCGTATCCAAACCCATAACCAACTTCCTCTACTAGATCCACCTTATGTAGTATGTCCACCCTATATCTAGGAACAGTTACAATTAATCTGTTCCCTTTTATTGAAACATCAAATCTGGTTTTCAGAAGGGATCTTTTTATATCTTCAACTGGTAGATCGATGCCTAGAACCGCAAACACGTCATCCTTACTCAGCGTAGCCTTTCTTGGCGTCGTATCTGGCGTGCGTTGCGATGTCTTACCATCAACCACCTTTACCGATTCAACGCTAGCACCCATGTCCCAAATCACCTCGGATATGATAGCTAAGGCACTTTTCATTGCTTCAAGATCATGACCGGTTACGTCGATGAACAATTCTCGAGTCGTTGTAGTTACCATTGTTGCAGAGCCATTTATGATGGGTGGCAACGAAAGCACTACCCCGTTTTTATCGACCAAAATTGGGAATGCACTCTTGCCTTCTAGCAAAGCGGAGTACTTCTTACCTTGTTCTGTGTCCCTGAGTATTTCCAGAACAGTCATTTTCCTTTGAGAATTCAAAGGGATGAATTTGAAATTTGAATCAACAGCCGAATATCTGATATATGGTTTGATCAATCTAGTATCATGCAAACCTATCGCAAGTTTCCTCCTTTTCCTACCAAGCCCCTCATGAAGGTCCTCTTGCATTCCAATCAGCTGACGGATGTCTTCTTCGTCAAGATTTAGGCCTCTTGCAATCATTGCTACTATAAAGGGTCTAACACTCTTCACCCGGCTATCAACCAAGACTTCCCACTCGGAATGAGTGATTTTATGCTTCGGCAACCCCAGTTCTAATCCTAATTTTCCCTTGACAGCTCTAGCTATGCCGTAATCAGTAGAGTAGTCGGGTCGATTCGGATCATATTCAAGCCTCAATATATCACCCAGATCAGACTCGACATGAATTCCCAACGAAACCAAGATTTCTGGTAGCTTTTCCTTTAGAGCGCCTGAAAGTTTACTTAGGCGCTTCTTGTTGACAGAAATTACGGGTATTCTCGAACACCTCTAAGCCACTTTAACGAGTTCGAATATAGGTCTCTTATGTCTGATAACTTGTATCTTAGAAGTGCCATTCTCTCCAAACCGAATCCCCAAGCCAAGACGTTATTTTTAACCCCTAGCGGGATAACAACCTCGGGTCTGAATACTCCTGAACCTCCCAACTCTATCCATTGATGTAACTCCTTCGAGTACACTTGAGGTTCAAAGGACGGTTCGGTGTAGGGAAAGTAAGTTGGTACAAACCTGACATCATCGAACCCAAGCCCTTTGTAAAACTGCGACATGTAACCCAGCAATCTTCTAGCAGTTGCTCCCTTCTCGGAAACAACCCCTTCTATCTGTGTAAACTCGAACAAATGTGTAGCATCCAGATTTTCATTTCTAAAAACCCTACCGATTGAAAAGATGCGTGATTCTTTGTCAGGATTCTGGGCTAGATACCTCGAGCTTAAAGCTGTAGTATGTGTCCTCAATACTGACCTTATAGATTCCGCCTTTGACCATTTGTATCTCCACCCAATAGAGCCAGTTTTCCACCCATTTTCATGTGTCGCTCGTACCCTCTGCAATAATTTAATATCGCTCACCTTGGAAGTTGAGCCAAGCACATATAACGAATCTTGCATTTCTCGGGCAGGATGATCTTGTGGGGTAAAAAGAGCGTCAAACACCCAAAAGCTGGGTTGCACTATTGCCCCATATATTTCTTCAAAACCCATGGACACCCACACTATCCTGATTTCGTTAATCAATCTGTTAATTGGATGTTCTCTTCCAGGGTAAACAGCCTTGCTTGGGGCAAATATATCTATCTTCGAGAAAGTGATATTGCGCACAGCGTCTTCCTTTATTAGTTGAGGTGTTACCACGGTTTCCCCCAAGCCCCCTTCGAACGAAACTGTAGGTTGTCGGGTCAACTTAACAAGGGTTGACCTCGTTTCTGTTAGTTCTATCATGCCTGGCCTCTTCAATAATCGTTCCAAGACTTTCCTTTCGTCTTCATTAAGACTTTCGTATTCTCTTTCCCCCCTTCCCACGGTCTCAAGGAGTCGTTCTTCAGGGAGCCTATCATCGAAACGTTCCCCTTTTCTGACGATTCCTCCGTCTTCTATCGAAATAATACCCTGAATTTTGGCCCGACCTAGCGCTGCATTGAACTCTGAATCAGACATCTTCGAGATTTCTTTGAGCTTTTGAAAAGATATCATCGGGTTTTCTGCCACAATATTCGCAATTCTTCGTTCTGGCAATCCATTTCGAAGTGCCTCGATACCAGCAGGACCTAGTTTGATGATCTTTCTTGACTCAACAACAACCTCGACGAATCCCTTATCCTTAAGCCACTCGATGGACCTTCTTATCCTATCGATTGATTCCCCCGTATTCTTCGCTATCTCTTCAACACGAGCTCGCTTATTATTTACAAGATATTCAATGGTCTTCCTTTCTAACCAGTGAAGAACCTTGTCCTCATCTGATCCTAACTTGACTCACCCTTTCTTGCAAGGGGCATCTTTTTGGAGGTTAAAAGAGGTTTTTTTGGCTTTTGCTCAGTAATGGGGTGCAGAAGACGACCTTCTACATCTATTTCTTTTCTTCTAATCCTAGTTGAAGATATCCTGATCCCATCTTCTGCTAAAACCAGAGGAACCATCAGGATATCAACAGGCTTCAGTCCTCTTTTCACCCTTCCGACATTGCCTGATTCAGCACGTGGCAAACTCTCTGGGGTTACTACAACAGCCTCAACATTGGGATCACTGCCAAACGGCCCATATGGCTCAAAAAGTGGGAATGTTTCCCATTTGGCATTGGGATGTTTTTTCCTTATGTACTCCTCTACTGCTCTCCTTCTAGTTTCAAAATTTGCATCCGGCGATTTGCCAAGCGTTCTTGCCAGTTGATCGGAAACTATTCCAATCAAAACTTTCTCACCCACCCTGAAACCCTCATCAAGCAACGCCCTGTGTCCTTTGTGAAGATGGTCGAACGTGCCTCCCAAAGCGAGTACCTTGTATTTTTTTCTGGCTCTTCCCTTTGCATTTTTCAAACTGTCGCTAAACTTAAAACCACATTGAATTTAAAGAATTCCGAAGCTGTTAACAATGAATCCTATCGAAGCGTATACCAAGGCCGGCGCGGTGGCGGCCCAGGTTAGGGATATGGCCAAGGGTCTAGTGAATGAAGAAATGCCGGTCATTGAAATATGTGAACAGTTGGAATCCAAGATATGCAAAATGGGGGCAAAACCAGCCTTTCCATGTAATGTTTCCCAGAATTCCGAGGCCGCTCATTATACTGCAAGAATAGGCGATAAACGAAGGATACAAGAAGGATCGATAGTCAAGATAGATGTAGGAGCTCATGTAGAAGGCTACATTGCGGATACAGCCATGACCCTGTCATTTTCTCATGAATATGACAGAATGACAATCGTTAACAAACAACTTCTTGACGAAGCTGTCAAATCGATCAAAGGAGGTTTAGATATCTCAGTCGTAGCCAATGTTGTCGAGCCAGCCGCTCATAGAAACGGATTCAAACCAATATCCAACTTGGCTGGTCATGAGCTAGGTAATTATGTTATACATGCGGGGGTCTCTGTTCCTAACGTGAATGAGCATATTCACAATACATTCAAATATGATACCGCTTACGCGATAGAACCGTTTCTAGTCCCTCATCAAGCCGATGGCACGGTTAAAAACGGACCTGGTGGGAATATATATCGCCTCGTTTCGAGAAAGAGGACAAAGGTCCAGACTCTGGATCAGATAATTGACTATATATGGGAAGGATTCAGAAGTTTGCCCTTCTCACCTAGATGGCTGGTCCCGGAATTTGGCGAAGAAAGAGTAATTCGTTCAATCGAGGAGCTATCCAAACACAAAGCTATAATGCAATATCCCATACTCATCGAATCATCAGGCGCAATGGTTTCCCAGTTTGAACATACGATATATCTTTCCAAGGAATCGACCAAAATAATTACTTTGCTTCCTTGATTAGTGGCTCAGCATAGATCGCGTATATTATCATCTCGCGTCCACATTTTGGGCACTTACCAGAACGCTTGACCACGAAATCACCTTTCTGAAACGGTCTTTTGTTGTCGACATTACATGCATCACAGTGTTCAACAGTAAATACTATCTGTCTCTGTTCGCTTCCGAGTTCAGCCCCCATCAATCTTTGGCCCACCTCGATACCGACCTATTGTGCGACTCCAAGAGTGTTGCCAACTCCTACGACTATCACCTTTCCGTTTTCAGGCACCCTTTCGTCTATGATCCTGAACACGGCATCTTGAACAGTTTTAACTGATTCTGCTATCTCTTTTCTCATCACACCAATAGCTTCAACTATCGATTCCTTAACAACAATTGCATACAAAGGTATTTTCTTTTCATATGCTAATTGTTCTATCTTGAATTTCTCGATTCCATAGCCGCCTATGGCGGCACCCACACCCTCACTAACTTCGCCAGTTTTCTCGCCCTCAAGTTTAAGAGCAGCATCTATCATTATTATTGCTGATGCGTCTTTATGTTGCTCGTTCGTTATCTTGATAAGTGCATCATCAACTTCACCCACATTCCCCTCAGGCCCTTGCGCTTTCAAAAGAACAAGTTTCCTCCCCTTGTATTCAGATTCAGCCATGACAGTATCTGTTCCGACCTCGATCTTGTCACGATCCTTCATCAACAGGGCAACAGACATGGGACCAATACCATCGCCTAATGGCTGGCCCATCTCCAAGGTTGGCATAGCATTTACAAGAGCCTCTGCTTGTTTGAGCAACATAGGCATTATCATTTGAAGCTGTGCCAAGAGATAATAATTACTGCCTTTCTTGCCCAAAAAGTAATAATGTCTTACAATCTTGAATATCTGATTCAAGGCTGAAGCGATACCAACCATCTGCTCGGCAACGCTTCTTCCTACTCTATCCGTGTTGGGAAGAAGATCTTCCACCTCCTTTTTTATCCTCTTGTCCTGAGTAGTAATGATAGAGTCGAACCTCTTGACAACTCCAACTGGGTCCATTGAAACAGGCGGAATCGTAAAATATTCAAGAAAATCATCGAGTCTTGACGCAGAGTTTGAGCCCGTCGCAACCCTGGGAGAAACATAACTTACCAACACCTGCTTGGACTTATCTCTGAGCATCTTCAAGCGGGTTAAATTTCTTGACACCTGCCCAAGAGTTACACTAACTTGGAGTCTTTGACCCCAAAAAAGGAGTACAATCCATGGCACTGCTATGAAAAGTAGCTGTAGTATATCCACATATAGAGAATTAGAGCCGAACAGGTTCAGTTGAAAAGCAATCATTATTGTGTGACCGGTGTGATTCTATGCCTATTAAAGCGTTATTTTGAAGTTCATATTGATCAAAAGAAATAAGCGCCGGCACCGATGTTTCACGAGGGCTCGCGCACCTCACTAACGCATCGGCGACAGCGGGTTTAACTTCCGGGTTCGGATGGGACCGGGTGGGACCCCGCCGCTATGGCCGGCTGTTGACCTTTTTTGGATAAGGTAGATAACTTTTTCTGAGAACCATGAAAGGCATAATTGAGAAGGTTGACAATACTTATATACAGTTGAAATAAGGCAAGATGCTGCAGCATGTTGTTCATTGTTTTTCCCGAGAGGAATTCATGCCTCAGCTTGGGCTTTGGTTTTTCGTTGGTGAGTAGATTTGTCTGACAGTGAATTTAAGGCATCCAGACACATTTTTGTGCCAAAGCACGAAATAGTTCCACCCGAGGAAGTGCAAGCTTTGCTTGCAAAATATAATGCTTCACTGGATCAATTGCCATATATTTTGACCACTGACCCCAATGTTTCTGAACTCGGCGCGAAACCTGGGGACGTCATAAAAATAACAAGAAAGAGCGAGACAGCAGGCGTCACATATTACTATAGACTTGTTGTCGAGGGGTAGCTGATTAGATGACACAGAATCAAACGCAAACCCAGTTTGTCGACGGCTGGCCTATCATCGAAGATATTTTAAAGAAGGAAGGCGTGGCACGCCAACATCTTAATTCCTATAATGAGTTTCTTGCAAAGGGAATTCAAAGCATAATTGACGAAGTTGGAGAGGTTGATATTGAAACTGCAACAGGCCCTTACAAAATAAAGTTTGGAAGGGTAAGTGTTGGCAAACCTAGGGTTGTGGAGATTGATGGTTCGACCAGCTTCATTCTTCCTGTTGAAGCACGACTAAGAAATCTATCATACGTTGCTCCTATACAGCTTGAAATAACGATCTTGGACCCACAGCTTGGACCAACAGGGCAATACACACAAACGTATCAGATAGGAGACCTCCCTGTTATGGTCAAATCAAGCCTATGCGCACTCCATGGCCTTTCTGATGAGGAACTCATCGAGTCAGGGGAAGACCCGAAGGATCCTGGTGGTTATTTTATCATCAATGGGTCTGAAAGGGTTATCGTTGGACTTGAAGACCTTTCCCCTAACAAGATACTGGTGGAGACCGATAAGACAAGTGGTAAAATCACACATAAGGCCAAAATATATTCTTCAATAGTTGGTTATCGTTCAAAACTCGAGATAGAATTGAAGTCTGATGGGGCACTCTACGTCAAGTTGCCGGCTTCCCCTGTAGATCTGCCATTTGTTACTCTTATCAGGGCGCTAGGATTAGCAACGGACAAGGAAATTGCAGACATCGTATCTGTTCGTCCTGAGATGCAAGACATGTTGGAAGCCAGCTTCGACAAAGCTTCTGAAGCGCCCACCCCAGCAGATGCCCTGATGTATATTGGTAACAGAGTGGCTCACGGAATGATGGATGAGCTACGACTCAAGAGGGCAGAAATGCTACTTGACTGGTACTTGCTTCCTCATCTGGGTAGACAACCAACCAATAGACTTGATAAAGCAATATTTCTTGGTGAAGCCGCGAGCAAGCTTCTTGAACTTAAACTCGGTTTGATAGAAGAGGATGACAAGGACCATTATGGGAATAAGGCAATAAAGTTCGCGGGTCAGATGCTGGCTGACCTTTTCAGGACTGCATTTAGAAACATGGTAAGAGACATGAAATACCAACTTGACAGAGTTGGTCAGAAGAGAGGTCCCACGGTTGTAAATGCTGCGATACGTCCCGGGATTATCACCGATAAGCTTGCCAACGCAATAGCTACCGGTAATTGGGGGAGGGGGAAAGTTGGCGTAACTCAGCTGCTCGACCGGACAAACTATCTCTCAACTGTCAGCCATCTGAGGCGTATTCAATCTCCTCTTAGTAGGAGTCAACCAAACTTCGAGGCCAGAGACCTACACAGCACTCATTTTGGAAGAATATGCCCGACCGAAACTCCAGAAGGTTCGAACTGCGGATTGGTCAAAAACTTAGCTATCTCTGCGATAATCTCTGTAACTTCATCAAGTTACGATGTAGTAAATAAGCCCTTTACCTTGGGTGTTGTAAGATATTCGGAGGCCGACCAAGAACTAAAAGCGAAGGGTGGGAAGGTTTTTGTTGATGGCAGACTAATAGGGTTCGTAGATGATCCACAAAGGCTTGCACTCGCATTAAGAAGATTGAGACGTAGAGGCGAGATACCCCCAGACGTGAGTGTATATGTTTACGCTCCCGAGAGCAAAAACGCTACTGTGAGGGTGTACATAGCATCTACAGCCGGACGCGTGCTACGTCCACTGATAGTGGTAGAGAATGGCAGACCATTAGTTACCCCGGAAATGATAGAGAAGGTGAAAAAAGGGGTAATGGGTTGGAGGGACCTGCTAGGTCAAGGCTTCATTGAGTTGTTAGACGCTAATGAAGAAGAAAACGCTCTGATAGCCCTATCCTACAATAACATAACACCGAGGAATACACATCTAGAACTTTATCCTCCGGCCATGTTGGGTGTTGCGGCATCTTTGATCCCTTACCCTGAACACAATCAATCGCCTAGGAACACATACGAATCTGCTATGGCCAAGCAGGCATTAGGCTTCTCTACCGCAAATTTTGCAACTGCGAACTATGTCAGGCAGCATCTAGCAGTCTATCCCCAGACTCCCATGGTAAGCACAAGGTCGAACACAATCGTCGGTATGGACGAACGGCCGATGGGTCAGAATGCCGTCGTTGCTGTTTTATCTTTTGATGGATACAACATAGAGGATGCTGTGATACTTAACAAGGCATCTGTAGAAAGGGGATTCGGTCGCACATTCTTTTATAGAATATATGAGGCAGAAGCTCAACAGTATCTTGGGGGAATGAAGGATAAATTCGAAATTCCATCTGCGGAGGACAATGTAAGGGGGTTCAGGGGAGAGAAATACTACAGATTACTGGAGGAGGATGGTTCGATAGCAGCAGAAAGCATAGTTGGTGGGGGGGATGTGCTTGTAGGCAGGACCAGTCCGCCCAGATTTATGGAGGAGTACAAGGAGTTCGAAGTTAGGGGCCCATACAGAAGGGACACCTCAATTTCGGTCAGGCCAAGCGAATCGGGTGTGGTGGATGCCGTATTTATGACCCAAAACATAGACGGAAATAAGAGCTATAAGATTCGTGTCAGGGATCAGAGGATTCCCGAGCTAGGCGACAAATTTGCATCAAGGCATGGTCAGAAAGGGGTTGTAGGGATGCTTGTTAATCAGGAGGATATGCCATATACCGAACAGGGTATCGTTCCGGATGTCATTATCAATCCACACGCATTTCCATCACGGATGACAGTTGGACAATTCCTTGAATCAATCGGTGGAAAGGTGGCCGCTTTAAGAGGGAAACCAGTAGATGGTACGGCGTTTCTTGGTGAAAAGCCAGACCAGATAAGCAGCACCCTGGAGAAGTATGGATTCCATCATTCTGGAAAAGAAGTAATGTACGATGGGAGAACCGGCAAGCGTTACACTGCGGAGATATTCATAGGTGTTGTGTATTATCAAAAGTTACACCATATGGTTGCTGACAAAATACATGCTAGGGCAAGAGGTCAGGTGCAGATGCTGACCAAACAACCTACCGAAGGAAGGGCAAGGGGTGGTGGTCTGAGGTTCGGTGAGATGGAACGAGATTGCTTGATAGCCTATGGCGCTGCAATGGTGCTCAAGGACAGGCTTCTTGAAGAATCAGACAAAACCGAAATTCATATATGTGAAAAATGTGGCCTTATTTCCTATTATGATTCTAAACAAAGGAAGTACGTATGCAGAGTGGATGGTGACTCTGCAAAGATCTCGACAGTCACAGTCGCCTACGCCTTCAAACTTCTTGTTCAAGAGATGATGAGTCTGGTAATCGCCCCAAGGTTGAGGTTAATGGATAAGGTGTGATTGAAAATGGCGATAGAGGAAGCTATAAAGACGGTTGGAAAGATCGGGTTTGACGTATTTTCTCCATCTGAGATAAGAAAATACTCCACAGTTGAGGTCACGGTGCCGGAGACTTATGATGAAGACGGAATGCCAGTTCAAGGCGGTCTAATGGATAACAGACTAGGTGTGCTGGAGCCTGGCCAAAAGTGTGGAACGTGTGGTAACACGAGTGCAAGATGTCCGGGTCATTTTGGGCACATAGAGTTGGCCGAGCCTGTGATGCATGTAGCCTTTGTAGACATTATACATGAGCTTCTGGTCACGACATGCAGGTCATGCGGCAGGGTTTTAATTCCACAGGATGAGATTAACGTATATCAACAAAAGCTCTCAGAACAAGGCTACACCAACCCCAACCTTCTTGAGCGTATATCAAAGGAGATAATAGCGAAGACCAAGAAAGCCAAGATCTGCCCACACTGTGGTAAGAGAAAGCTCGAAATAGAATTCACCAAACCTCACCTGTTTCATGAGATAAACGAGGAGGGCGGGGCGATCAGGCTTCTGCCCGCTGCAATCAGAGAAAGATTGGAACGTATTACGGATTCTGACCTAAGATTGCTCGGATACGACCCGCAGGGCGCACGTCCGGAGTGGTTGATTTTGCAGGTTCTTCCTGTTCCTCCTGTTTCAGTAAGACCATCTATAACTCTCGAAACGGGTATTCGTTCGGAGGACGATCTTACGCACAAGCTGGTTGACATACTCAGAGTAAACCAAAGAGTAAGAGAAAGCAAGGATTCGGGCACCCCCCCTCTGATCGTGCAGGATCTAGTTGATCTTCTTCAGTACCATGTTACAACATACTTTGATAATGAGGTTTCTGGAATTCCACAGGCCCATCATAGGTCCGGAAGGCCACTGAAAACACTGAGCCAGAGACTCAAGGGTAAAGAAGGTAGGTTCAGGGGGAGCCTGTCCGGTAAAAGGGTTGACTTCTCTAGTAGAACTGTGATATCGCCCGACCCTAGTCTAGATATCTCTGAGGTAGGAGTGCCTTTCGATGTGGCCATGAAACTGACCGTACCCGAAAGGGTTACTCCATGGAACATAGATTTCCTTAGAAAACTGGTCATGAACGGACCAGGCATTCATCCGGGAGTTAACTATGTGGTAAGACCCGATGGTGTGAAGATAAGGCTGGAATTCGCATCGGACAGAGAGTCTATCAGTCAGGCGCTCGCGCCTGGATACATTGTCGAACGGCACCTCGTTGATGGCGACATCGTACTTTTCAACAGACAGCCTAGCCTTCACAGAATGTCTATCATGGCTCATTATGTTAAAGTTCTCCCTTACAGAACCTTCCGGCTTCATCCTGCGGTATGTCCGCCATACAATGCCGACTTCGATGGAGATGAAATGAACCTGCACGTCCCGCAGAGCGAAGAGGCTAGGTCAGAAGCAATGATGCTGATGCGGGTGCAAGACCAAATAATCTCACCAAGATACGGAGGTCCAATTATAGGTGCCATTAGGGACTTTCTCACTGCAGCGTTTCTCCTGACAAAAGATGAGACAAGGATCAGCAAAGAATCCTTCGCCAATTTAGCTTATGCGGCTGGTTACACAGGCGAGCTTCCTGAACCAGAGTACGAGGACGCATATTCTGGAAGGCAGTTGTTCAGTCTGTTTCTGCCCAAAGATTTCAACTATAGACTTACTTCAAAATGGTCCAAGGCCAAAGGGGTAAAGAGCGACAAAGATGACGTCCTTGTGAAGGCAGGTGAACTTCTCTCTGGGGTTATCGACAAGGCATCCATCGGAGCAGAAGAACCTGATACAATCCTGCACAGGATTGCAAAAGATTATGGAACAGATGTCGCAAGGAGTTTCTTAAACTCTATCCTGAGACTGCTTCGTGCGTACGTAAGTTCAGTCGGCTTTTCGTACGGTTTTGACGACCTCGAATTAACAGAAGAGAGCAGAAAAGAAATAGATGACATAATAAAGAAAGCATACACCAACGTCGAGGAGCTTTTCAAGAAGTACGAGAAGGGAGAACTTGATGTAATGAAAGGGCTTAGGCCAGAGCAGGTGCTGGAACAGAGAATAATGACCGAGTTGAGTCATGCAAGGGAATCGTCTGGTAGGGTTGTAGAACGAAGCCTTCCTGATACCAACGCTGGAATTATAATGGCGAAGACAGGAGCTAGGGGTTCTTCCCTTAACCTAGGACAGATGATGGCTTCTGTAGGTCAACAATCAGTAAGAGGAAAGAGAATCAACAGGGGATACTACCATAGGGCATTACCACATTTCCCTCAGAAGGACAGAAATCCTGATGCTTATGGGTTCGTGAAGTCGAACTACAGGGATGGACTGAACCCAATAGAATTCTTCTTCCATGCGATGGGTGGCAGGGAAGGGCTTGTAGATACAGCTGTGAGAACTCAGCAATCAGGCTACATGCAGAGAAGGCTTGTAAACGCTATGGAGCACTTGAGAGTTGAATACGACCTGACTGTTAGAGATCCACAAGGGGCGATAATTCAATTCTTTTATGGAGAAGATGGTGTTGACCCTTCAAAGAGCGATCATGGCAAGGCTGTAAACGTCGAAAGGCTGGCCGATTCGGCGGCCCTACTCGACGACCCGAAGGCCCCAAAGGTCAGTTCTAAGGACATCGACGCTCTGCTTGACGAATTTGAATCCAAACTCAATCCAAAGTTGGTTGAAGAGCTTCGGGAAGTACTGACAGTTGACCCGAAGTCGGGCAAGGAGCCGCTCAGCAAAAAAGCCGCTCGATCTGTCGTTGAGAAGGCTACAGAGCTGTATCATGCAGCGTTTGTGGAACCTGGCGAAGCGATGGGGGTTGTTGGCGCACAATCGATTGGAGAGCCTGGAACTCAGATGACTTTGAGAACCTTCCACTTCGCCGGAGTCAAAGAACGCGACGTAACGCTAGGACTCCCTCGTCTGATAGAGCTGGTGGATGCAAGAAAGCAGCCCAGCACACCTACCATGGACATATATCTCGATGAAAATCACCGCACGAGCAGGGCTGCCGCCCTTGAGGTAGCCAAAGAGGTACTCTTCACAAAGGTGTATGATCTTGTACAGCAGGTCAAAAGGGATTATGCCAACAATTCGATCATCCTTACATTTGATCCGGCCAAGCTGGAGGAACGAGGTGCGACAGTGGAGGATGTGGCCGCCGTAATCAGGGCGCCAAAGGGAAACGTGATAGCCGATAACAAGAGCAATACCGTGACGATTATGATGGAGAATCTAGATGATGCCGCCGTGGTTTCTGCAAGAGAAAAATTCCTCAACACAAGGGTAAAGGGTATACCTGGTATTACAAGCGTCTCCGTGATTACAAAGGATGGGGAATGGATGATACAAACCGCCGGTTCCAACCTTCAGAAGGTTCTGAAGATTGAGGGCGTTGACCAAACCCGGACTACAACCAACAACATATACGAGGTCAATATGGCATTAGGTGTCGAAGCTGCAAGGACTGCACTGGTTCGTGAAATCATCTCAACTTTGGAGGAACAGGGGCTCGAGGTTGATATAAGACATATACTTTTGGTTGCCGACCTGATGACCAGCAAAGGCTTCATGCAACAAATCGGCAGGCATGGTATAGCGGGTTCAAAGACCAGCGTACTCGCTAGGGCAGCATTCGAGATAACGGTGCCAACGTTAGCAGAAGCTGCAGCCACAGGTGAAGTAGAGGAACTCAAGGGTGTTACAGAGAATGTGATAGTTGGTTCAACCATTCCTGTAGGAACCGGAATGGTAGACCTTTACATGAAAGGAGGAGATTAGCGAATGGAGACCCGACTTATAGAACCATTCCTGAAATCTGCGTCGAAGACTGGTAGAGTAACCTTCGGAATGAAGGAGACTATTAAGACCCTAAAGGGGTCAAAGGTAGTGGTGATCAGCACATCCCTTTCAAAGGATGAGTTGGACTCTATTCATTTAGCGTGCAGATCAGCCGGTGTACCTGTGGTTCTGTTCGATGACACGTCTATGGTGCTGGGCAGAATGGCGGGAGTTGGATACCCAGTCAAGGCCCTTTCAGTCAAGTCTGCAGGGGACGCCGATTTGGAAAGGTTGCTAAAGGTAGCAAACAAGGAGAAAACCTCCCAAAAGATTTAAAGCAGTGCTCGATACGGTATGGTTGCTCAAAGCTAGGGACTCGAAGTTTTGCCTAACGAAATCAAACTTACGCAAGAAGAACTCGGATTAATGTCCATCTTCCAGAACGTCACAGGTGTGAGTCCTCGTGATTGTATCATTGACTCCCAGGCAGGTAGGATAATATTCGTGGTGGAAAAGGGCCAGATGGGACTGGCGATAGGAAAGAACGGCCAAACTATAAAGAATCTCGAGAGAACGATTTCTCGACCCGTTGAACTAGTCGAATGGTCAAACGATCCTGCCGAATTCATCGGTAACGCATTGGGAGGGCGAAACATAATAGACGTAAAGATAAACACCAAGGCAGATGGGGAGAAGATTGCGGTGGTTCAGACATCATTAAGGAACAAGGGAGCTGTTCTTGGAAAGGGTGGTAAAAATGCAGAAAAGGCTAGAATGCTAGCGGAAAGATACTTTGGCATTAAGCATATTCATATCGTCTCACAGTAGTAGATTTTATTATGTAAGGGTTATATTACACAGATATTGGGTGGGTGGTGACCGAATTGGCGCACAAATCTCCAAGAGGCGAGTTCGCAGCTCGTAAACTCAGACTCAAGAGGCAAAGATTCAGGTGGTCTGACAAATACTACAAAAGACGCGTCTTGGCTCTTGATGAAAAAGCGGACCCACTCAAAGGCTCACCCCAGGCAAAGGGTATAGTTTTGGAAAAGGTCGGGGTCGAATCGAAACAACCAAACTCGGCTATTCGAAAATGCGTGCGCCTCCAACTAGTCAAAAATGGTAAGCAGATAACTGCATTCCTGCCAGGTGACGGCGCCTTGAATTATGTTGACGAGCACGATGAAGTGATTGTTGAAGGAATAGGTGGCTCGCAAGGTAGGGCAATGGGGGATATCCCTGGTGTAAGATGGCAGGTTTCAATGGTAAATGGCGTATCATTAAATATGCTTGTACTAGGTAAGAAGGAGAAGCCAAAGAGGTAGATTTCCGTGACCTCCAATATCCTGATTTTCAACAAATGGGACGTGAGCGAAGTCGAAGTTACTGACGTGGGTCTCAAGAACGTCATTAGTCTGAAGCCCATGGTTATTCCGCATACGTTCGGTAGACATGAACATTCGAAATTTGGAAAATCTCAGGTGAATATTGTAGAACGACTTGCGAACAGCCTTATGCACTTTGGTAAAAAATACGCCAAAAACACGGGAAGAATGGGTGGTAAGAAGCAGAAGGCGATAAATATAGTGAAGACAGCCTTTGAAATAATGTACCTCAAGACAGGCCAGAACCCGGTTCAGCTTCTGGTCAAGGCGGTGGAAAACGCCGCTCCTAACGAAGACACAACTAGAATAAGTTATGGAGGGGTCGTATATCACGTTTCAGTAGATGTCTCTCCTCAGAGACGAGTTGATCTGGCCTTTAGATTTATTTCTGAAGGGATTAGGGAGGCGGCCTTTTCCACCCCAAAGGGAATAGAAGAGGTGCTGGCCGATGAACTTATAGCTGCTGCGAATAACGACCCTTCAAGCTTTGCCATAAAGAAGAAAACAGAACAAGAAAGAGTGGCACTATCATCAAGGTAGAGCTTCCCATAATGGTGGAAATTGTTTATACATCTTGAATACTACACCATCATTTGTGCCCAAGTCGGCGCCGTACGGAAGCTGGAAGTCGCCAATTACGCCCGAAGTAGTATCTCTGAAGGCTACGGCTGTAAGAGAACTGAACGTAGATGGCAGGACGGCATACTGGACAGAATGGCGACCCGCCGAAGGGGGCAGATACGTCTTGATGAAGGGGGCTCCCGGCATAGAAGCAACGGATGCGATCCTGGGTAACTATAATGTTAGGTCAGCCGTTCATGAGTATGGTGGGGGCTCTTTTACTGTATCAGACGATACCATATTTTTTTCGAATTTTAATGACGGTCGTGTATACCTTCAGGATAAGGGTGGATTGGTAAGACCGCTTACAATTGAAGGGATGAAGAGGTATGCCGACTTTGTGTACGACAAACAAAGGAACAAACTCATCTGCGTTTGCGAAGATCACTCCTTGGACGACCGGATTCCGATCAATTCGTTGGTCTCTATAGATGTCCGAACAGGAGCTGAGATGGTCTTGACATCAGGGCACGATTTCTACTCTACGCCAAGAATCAGTCCAGATGGTTCGAAAATGGCATGGCTGGCCTGGGATCATCCTAACATGCCATGGGATGGTACCACTCTCTATCTAGCACACATTGATGCTGGTGGTACTTTAGAGGATGAAAGGGTAGTGGCTGGCGGTCAAAACGTTTCGGTTCTTCAACCTGAGTGGTCATACGATGGAACACTCTATTTCGTGTCCGATAGGTCAGGATGGTGGAATATTTACAGGATCTCGGGATCGGGCGAAGAGAATCTGCTTCCGATGGAAGCGGAGTTCGGCGTGCCACATTGGATATTCGGGTTATCAACCTTTGGTTTCGTTTCAGAGGAGTGCATTATATGTTGCTACACAAAGGATGGTTTATGGTTTCTTGGGGTCTTGGATACAAAAACCAAGAGTTTCAGTGAAATACAAACTCCTTATAATCACTTTTCTCAGATAAAAACCGTTAGAAATTTCGCCACTTTCATCGGGGCCTCCCCTACCGAAGTTCCAACCGTTTTACAGTACAGCGTACTTGGTAAACTACTCGAAGTGGTGTACCGTCCAAAGAACCCCGCCATAGACATGGGATACCTCTCTGTACCAAAATCCATCCAGTTCAATTCTTCTGGGGGGTGGGAGGGTCATGCCTTCCTTTATGAGCCTCACAACAAGGATTACACCGGACCAAGTGGAGAAAAGCCTCCACTGATAGTTATTTCTCATGGGGGGCCTACCTCTATGGCAACTTCGGTTATGAACCTGTCAATACAGTTCTGGACCAGCAGGGGATACTCAGTTGTTGATGTGAATTACGGAGGGAGCTCAGGCTTTGGAAGGAAGTACCGTGAAAGGTTGAACACACAGTGGGGGATTCTTGATGTAGAAGACTGCATACGATGTGCAAAAGCAGTGGCAAAGGCGGGAAAGTGTGATGGTGATAGAATGATAATCCGAGGCTCTAGTGCTGGTGGTTTTACTGCTCTTTGCGCAGTGACGTTTCACAACATCTTCAGGGCGGGCGCAAGCTATTTCGGGGTAAGCGATCTGGAAGGCCTTGTCAGGGATACGCACAAATTCGAATCAAGGTATTTGGAAAAACTGATCGGTCCCTACAAAACAGCACAGAAGCTTTACAGGGAAAGGTCTCCCATTCACCACGCGAACAAGATTTCTTGTCCAGTGATATTTTTCCAAGGTATGGAGGACAGAGTTGTTCCCCCCGAGCAGGCCGAGTCAATGGTTGCAGCAATGAGGTCCAAGGGTGTCCCTGTGTCTTACATTTTATTTGAAGGGGAGAGACATGGTTTTGTAAGGTCAGAAAACATAAAGAAGTGTTATGAGGCAGAACTTTACTTCTACTCCACCATTTTAAGGATTCCTCTGGAAGAGCATGTAGAACCTATTCCCGTGGAGAATCTAAGAACTTGACTCTGTACGTGAAGTGGTTCCTGAATACCGCTAAACCTTAAATAACGTTTTCTTTAACCCAACGACAGTTTAGGGTGTAATACAATGCCAGATAAGCCACACATGAATCTCGTGGTGACGGGCCACATAGACCACGGGAAATCGACAACAATGGGCCATTTCCTGTTTAACCTTGGGGTTGTAGATGATAGACTGATCGAAGAGTACGCTAAACAGTCCGAGCAGACAGGGAAAGGGGATACTTTCAAGTTTGCTTGGGTGTTAGACGAGCTTAAAGAGGAAAGGGAAAGAGGAATCACCGTAGATCTTGCATTCCAGAAATTCGAAACAAAGAAGTATTCCTGGACACTGATAGATGCACCAGGTCATAGAGACTTTGTAAAGAACATGATAACGGGGGCGAGCGAAGCTGATGCAGCCGTATTAGTGGTATCTGGCAAGGAAGGTGAAACTGAGGCCGGACTCTCCGAAGGCGGTCAAACAAGAGAACACGCATTTTTGCTCAAGACCCTTGGTGTCAACCAGCTAATTGTACTGATCAACAAGATAGATACATTCAACCCACCTTACTCCCAGCAGGCCTTTGAGAAGGTCAAGGAAGAAGTTTCCAAATTGCTGAAGCTGGTTGGATATAAACCTGAAAACATAGACTTTATCCCTGTTTCTGGTTGGAAGGGTGACAATCTTACCGAGAGATCGCCCAATACTCCTTGGTACAAAGGACCTACACTCGTGGAAGCTCTCGATAAGCTGCAGGAGCCTCCAAAACCAACCGATAAACCATTGAGGATACCGATTCAGGACGTTTACACGGTAACTGGTGCAGGAACTGTCCCTGTGGGCAGGGTCGAAACTGGGGTGCTAAAGGTGAATGACACTGTTGTTGTCATGCCGGCAGGTGTAAAAGGGGAGGTAAAGTCCATAGAAACCCATCATGTGGCTATTCCGCAGGCGGGACCCGGCGATAATATAGGTTTCAACCTTAGAGGGGTGGCGAAGCAGGATATCAAGAGAGGCGATGTCGTCGGTCCGATAAACAACCCTCCTACCGTCGCAAAGGAGTTTGTGGCACAGATCATTGTGGTTTATCACCCAACTGCCATTGCTGCCGGGTACACACCAGTGCTACATGCTCACACGTCTCAGGTGGCTGCTACAATAAGTGAGCTTATCTCCAAAATAGATCCGAGAAGCGGGCAGGTTACTGAGGACAAGCCAAAGAGTCTTAAGACGGGCGATGCAGCTATAGTAAAGATTAAACCTGTAAAGCCGATATGTATCGAGACATACAAAGAGTTCCCAGAGTTGGGAAGATTCGCTTTGCGAGATTCCGGCAGGACCGTGGCAGCTGGAATCGTGAAGGAGATATCGGTCAAAGCAGATATTCAGGTAAAGTAAAAATCGTCGCATCTTACTGGGCAAAACAAAGTAACCGTTGTTATACTTTCGTTTTTGTGATCATTTTGAAAGGCTATGATCCAGTTTTTCAAATTTATTCCAAATTCGATATCTTCGACCCTTCTTCGAACTTTGGCTACAGACGTGGAATATATATTTCAAATGGTCATTGTTCATTCGAAGACACAACTTGACAACGTTATTATGTTCGCTCACTGTTCACAATGGAGCTAGCGCGCCCGCTGTTGCCTACTCCAGCGAAATCAATCTGCCTTCGAGCGTGACCCTTGTCGGCGCTCCGATAAGAATAAGCGGCAATTCAAATTGCTACAGTTATGATTTACGTTAGGGGTGACTTCGTCTCAGGAGAGGACACCACAATATCTCTGCTTTCAAGATAGTGGATGTATTGGCGTGCGTCAGTCCCTTCCACGAAGTTTCATACCAATTAAATAAAACAAATTCTTACATCGACATCTAGTGAAGAGTAATAGTAATAATTCAAAATAAAATACTCAAGTTACGCAAGCAGAATACATGAAATAATAATCAAGATGCAGCTGTTAATTGTGAATAGGTATCAACCCTTCTTGCCGCAAGCCTTTCTTCCCTGTATTTCCTTATTGACTTTATATCCATATCCGCAACAAGCACACACTCTTTTTTTGCTGCTTCAGCAAGTACTTCTGGGTAAACAATGCCTCTTCCGTTGCTTCTAAGTCCCACAATCAAGCTTCCCCCTTTGAAAAATCTGCTGCCGCAGCAATTTGGGCTTACGATTGGAATTCTGTTTTCGAGAGCTCTGGCCTTTATATAAAGGTGCCAAGGCACAATCCCATCATATGTAATCTTGGCAGGGGAGAAGATCAGCTCTGCTCCTTTTAGAGCATAAATTCTGGCAACTTCAGGGTAAACCAAGTCGTGGCAGATTGCAATTCCTGTTTTGATTCCTTCTATATCGAACAAATTGTATAGATTGCCAGGCTCAGCAAGCAACTTCTCCCTCCCAAAAAGATGCACCTTGCTTTGCATTCCCAGTATTTTCCCATCTTTTGAAATAACTATACTCTGCACAGTTGTTCTTTTTTCTTCTGAGTAGAAGTCAGCCCCAGTTATTATGTTTATTCTATTCTTTTTGGCCAGAATTTTCAAAAAATCCATCATACTCTTCATGTCAGGTTTTCTGCCGGGTATCCAGTGCTCTGGCAAGCAGATGATTGCAGCATCTTTTCGTTTAGCCTCCTTTACCATTTCTGAAATGCGTTCTCTAACCACATTTTTGCCCATTGAACAGTTGAGCTGCAGAGCAGCAATCTTGACCAAAACTGCTAGTCACCTATCTTTTGCTCAGAATTGAGAGGGCATCATCAAGTATAATTCTTGCCATTATCCTCTTTCTTACCCTTGGCAGCTCTTTCACCTTCCCTTCTTTGCTGAGAAGCAACACCTGATTTTCATCAGACCCGAAACCTATCTTCGAGACGTCATTCAGCACAGCCATATCTGCGTTTACTTCCCTTACTCTTTCCATTCCTCTCTTGATAAGCTCATCTGAGCTGACATCATACTCAGCCTTGAAGATTATCAGAAAGCTTTCTGGAGAAACCCTTTTGACAGCATCGATAATCTTTGGTGTTCTTATTAATTCCAGCTGAAGCTTTTCAGTCTCTTCCGACCTGATTTTATTTGTAAAATTGTTAGAAGGATAGTAATCTGAGACTGCTGCAGATGCTATAACGATATCATATTTAGACTCTCCCAATTTTTTAATAACAGCATCATACATTTCTCTGGCTGTCTCGACTTTTATTGTATCTATCCATTCTTCAATGTCTTCCCTTGTAGGTCCTGTTATCAGAGTAACTTTCGCGCCTCTGCCTGAAGCTTCCCTGGCAAGTTCCACACCCGTCTTCCCAGAGCTTGCATTGGTTATGAACCTGATAGCATCTATCTTTTCGATTGTTGGACCGCCAGTGACAAGAACCTTCTTTTCAAGCAAGTCCTTCTTTGCAAGCACATTTAGTACGTATTCAAATATCGTCGATTCATTGGCAATTTTTGCCTTGCCTTCTTCGAATCTGGAAGGAATAAAGATAACCCCATGCTCTTTCAGTTTCTTGATGTTCTCCTGAATTATAGAGTGTTTTATCATCGTCTCATGCATAGCAGGAGCTACCAGAATCGGTATCTTTGCTCCCAAAGCTGATGAAATTACTGATGTAACGGGCGTGTCATCGATCCCGTTTGCTATTTTGCCTATGGTATTTGCGGTAGCCGGGGCAATTAGAATAAGGTCGGCCTTGCCCCTTCCTGATGTCAGTAGAACATGTTCTATTTTACCGCTTAGTTCGGTTATAACCTCATTTCCTGTTGCCCACTCCATTGTGTTTTTGTGTATAACTTTCTGTGCACTTTCACTCATAACAGAAATCACTTCAGCACCATGCCTTATGAGATGCCTAGCAATATCTGGAGCCTTGTATGCGGATATGCTGCCGGTTATACAATGAACTATTGTTTTTCCTGATAGCTCGTCGCCAAGTTTTCCTGAAATATCGTCTGAAAAACCTTCCATGACTTGTGTTTTCCATTAGATTCTCAATATAACCGTTGCCTATATTCAGCTGAATATTCAAGAGAATCTAAAAGGGCCAAAAGTTGTTTTCCACTTTTTATTTGTAGATTTCCCCTCCAGCATGTCGCTGATTAGCATTCCTGTGGCTGGGGCAAGAGTCATTCCTTCTACAATGCCCAGCTGCAATAAACACATTATCAAAGTTTGGAATCTTCCCAATTAAAGGTAGCTGATCAGGGGTGCATGGTCTTAATACAGCCCCCTCGTGATTAGTCTTAACCTGTCAAAATACCTAATGTACCTTTTCAGAACAGCAAGATGCCAACATATTTTCTTTCCAAGCCGAGATTTCTGAAGGTAGTGGTGTCAACACCATTGCCGATGACTGCACATTAATCTGATTACTTGCCCCTTTTAATGGATTCGAACCCAAATGGGTGCGGGCCTGGTGGGATTCGAACCCATGACCCGTCGGTTAAGAGCCGACTGCTCTACCTGGCTGAGCTACAGGCCCCGTTGATCCAGCGGATCAAATAACATATTTAAGCATTAGAAGCCCTTTTAATGACTGCAAGTAGCTTACGAACCGAAAGCCCTTCATTCCACTATTAGTCAGTCAAAGAGCCCGAAAGCATATAGGCTCAATAGCCAAGCTCGGATTCTTGTATCAGATTTATAAACCCATCAAAATGAAAGAAGTCTCAACGAACGGAGTTGACACTGGCATTCGTAGGACTTGGGGTTCAAGGTGTTTTGGGTGCTCCAGTTGGGGGCATCAGATTCCTAAGGTCTTGCGATACCATATACGCCGATATGTACACTAGCCCCTGGCAAGATGGCATGCTTGATGAATTGCAAGCAGAAGTTGGCAAAACAATCACCAAGGCTACCCGAGTAATGATAGAAGATGGTAGAAAAATTCTCCAGGAGGCAAAATCTCAATGTGTGGGATTCGTCACCGTCGGGGACCCGCTGCTGGCAACCACTCACATTATAATTAAGGAAAGGGCAAAGGAGATGGGCATACCAGTCAAAGTCTTCTATTCTTCAAGCATAGTTAACGTTATATTTGGGGAAACAGGATTACACATATACAAACTCGGTAAAGTGATCACGGCCGTCAAGAATGACCGGTCTGTGGAAGATTCGCTTTATCCAGAAGTAAAGGATAATTTGATAAGAAAAAGGCATACATTGGTCTTGCTCGAGTACGACCCTGAAACTAACACCCACATAACTCCTGATGAATTACTGCAGAAGTTCAAGCGTATGGAGAATAACTATAAACTGGGGGTGTTCGACGATCAAAGACTAATAATTGTAGCGTCGAGATTGGGCTGGCCGAACCAATCGATAGTTGTGGGATACTTGAACGAATTGATGACAAAGGATTTCGGACCCCCACCTCATTCTGTCATAATTCCTTCAGAACTTCACTATACCGAAGCTGATGCGCTTTCTTCTTTGGTGAATATACGGAAGGACATATTGGAGCGAAGCAACACATCGCTTGATCCACCTGAAGCAACTCTCGTCAACAAAGCCGTACACAGAACTCTCCTGGCATTAGAAAAAGGAAGAGCCTATGCCAGAGAGAAAGGTATAAACAACCTTGATGACGTTTTTGAAAACGTGGAATGCTATCTTTCAGACGCTCAACGTTTCTTGCTTGACAACAAACGGGAGTTGGCTCTTATACAGGCAGGTTATGCCGAGGGTCTTCTCGACTCTCTAAGATATCAAGGCATTCTCAAGTTTGATTGGTAGTTTCACTCTTCATAAGCTCCCTCAAAAGTATAGTAGCATACTCTCCTTTGTAAAGGATGAACTTCATCCTTGATTCGTTATCCAAGTCGCATTTCCGAATCCATCCGACCATCGAGGCTGCCCTAAGGCCCCCCTCTGCACTGACCTCTTGCAGATCCTTAACGAAAAAATCCGAGGGTCTCACCCCTTCTTCTCTTAAAACATCCTCCATGGCTTTCCAATAATCATTGTCCCTGGAACGAAAGGAATACCCAGGCATTGGACACATTTGCACAAATGCATAGTCCGGAGACGAGGAACTTTGCATGCGTGTTACTATCGTTTCATCTACCCAAGGTACATCCTTTCTGAACCTCATTAAAACCTCATTATGGGTGGTCTTTGGCAATCCACCATTCAACAATAAACGGCTTAGACATTTGTTGAAAAGAAATGACTGGTAGGCTGAGATATAGAGCCTTCTTAGCCTTAAAGGTACACGACGCAGGACGGTCAACGGTTCCTCATTGCTCGCAGAAAGCATAGAAGCAGCTTCCTTGAATTTTCTCTTGACAATAAGTCTTCCAATGAGATGATTGGGGTGCAGCGACCCAAATCTCTGTACTCCGAAGAAGTTTGGAATCTCTAGATTCATCAGGGCGTCCGTAATGGAATGGAATGCCTCATTATCGAGCGTACAACCTGTGATTTTAACATCGAAAGAATTTGCAAGTAGGTCTCTCCTTGTGAGAGGTCTCGCAGTGTCGACTATATGAACACATTTAACGCTGCTGCTGTAATAATTGCTCCTAGGCGACGCTTTGGTTCTGGAGGAAACAAACTGATGTGTTACGGCCCGCTTGTCCTTAAGACCAAGTAAATTTATCCTGAATCCCAAGCTTTGTTCAATAACTTTCTTAGCTGTAAGGACATCCGTGTTTCGCTTTGACATGACATAAAGCGGATACCCTGTTCCTCTCCGGCGCACAATTGATCTTGAGTCTTGTTTTAATATCTCAGCTACAACAAAATCTTCCGGTCTCTGTTTTAAACGTCCCCCTATTCCACGAAACTTGGTTCCATATCCAATTATTCCAATCGATTTATAATCGAAAATTTTGGCGACATTCAAAGGATTACACCTTCAGTAGAGCTTGAGGTCTCCCGTTACTTTATCCACCAAGTCCGAGGGCCCAGGCCCTACACCTAAACAGGTCACGGTGCCCGGTTCCAGTTGGGTCAAACCTCTATCAGCGATAAGACAAGTGGGTAAGCCTAATCGGTCTGCTACAACCTTCAACTCTCTCAATCTTGATTCAGATTCAACTTTAACAACTATCTTTGCTTGCCCCTCATTCAACCAGTTCCTGAACCAGTCAGGTTTGTCTTTTTCAGCATCCAGGGCACAGCCTACCGCAGCATGGGCCACCTGTGCTGCCAGCTTGCCCTTACCCATTCTAATATCGGACCTGGCCACTATCACCTGTTTGTAAGAGAACCCTTCTTTCAAAAACATTCTCACCAGATTATTTGAATCCCCTTTTCCAACCTAAGGCGTACCAGTTCCCGGCGGATAATAATACTGTATACCGCTCAATATGAACTGTATGCCTATCGCTGTTATGAATACACCAACAACCTTGGCTACTACCAGCGAACCTGTTCTACCCAACAGGGCGTATATTCTAAAGGAGCCTCGAAGTGTAACGTATGTCACCGCCATTACAATAGCTATAGATGCCAATGCGATTGGTAGCCCTGACGATTGTATAGCAACTATCGTTGTTGTTATTGCGCCTGGGCCAACAAGCAAAGGGAAAGCCAGAGGTACGGCGCCTAAATCACTCCTATTGGTTATTCTCAACATCCCTTCTTCGCTAAAAATGATATCCAACGATACCAACAGAACAAGAATTCCTCCGGCAATCATAAAGCTATGAACGGATATTCCGAAAAAGAGCAGAATCGTTTGCCCAAGTATAGCGAACACTGTAAGTAGCGCTGCACTGACGTAAAAGGCAAGGTTAAAGGTTCTCATGCGCTCACGCTCATCCATTTCCTTTGTGATACCTATTATTACCGGTACGGTACCGAACGGGTCTATAACTATAAGCAAGGTTATCGAAGCTTTTGCAAGACTATATAGGAATGAAAAATCCATATACCAGGCCCTGCTAGACCTCAAATAAATGCATTAAGAGACCACTCTAGGCTCAACGTAAAAGCGGAACACTTTTAGACCGAACTGAACCATGCGATTAATGTGTCGACCCGCGAAAGCATAGATTGCGACGTTGTCGTCGCGGGAGGAAGCATATCGGGGCTCTCTGCAGCCAGGGTGATGGCGGAGAACGGGCTTCGGGTTGTTGTCCTTGAAGAAGACATGGAGATTGGTACCCCAGAGAAGTGTGGAGGATTGGTCTCACACAACAGTTTGGCTGAACTAGGAATTGCGCCTACAGGGAGGATAGTTGCACAACCGATAGAGTCGACCATAATTACCTCAGCTGGCGGTAAAAAGATAGATTTGGATGTAACAAAGGTAGGTGTATTTGCACTGAGACGCAGAGAACTGGACCGGGCTGTAGCGATAGAGGCTTCTCGTGCAGGAGCCGAATTGGAACTTGGTAGTAAAATTCAGGACTTTTCAGAGAATACAAATGCGGTGTCAGTCCGCACGTCCAGCTTTGAAGTTAAAGCAAAATACATGGTTGATGCGCGAGGAATCCTTGTTTACAAAAATTACAGACCTCAAGGAGTGATCCAAGCCGTTCAATATGAATGCTATGTGCCTGACATCCGTAGAAGGACGGTAGAGGTCCACATAGATAAAAGCATCTCAAACGAATATTTTACATGGTTGATACCAATAAGCGATGATGTTGCAAGGGTTGGGATAGCTGGGAAAGGCGTCCTGGCACCTATCCTTGAGAAACATCTGAAATCACGCGGAGCCAAAGTACTGAAAAAGATATTTCATAGCCTAGCCGTCGGTGGGCCAGTCGATAAATTCGTCGAAGGAAGGCGAATTCTCGTTGGCGAAGCTGCGGGTCAGACAAAACCAACCACTGCTGGTGGAATCTTTACCGCAGGAATGGGCGGTAAAATAGCCGGGGCGTGCATCAGTAGTGCAATAAAAAACAGAGATCAAAGAGAGCTCGAGAACTATCAGAAGGAGTGGATGGATCAGTACGGTTTTGATTTCAAGCTACAGTTAGCCCTTAGAAAGGTGTACGAAGACTTTACTAACGATGATATAGAGGTGCTGTTCGATCTGCTCTCTAGCAGGGATGTGCTCGACACTCTGTCGGAGGGGAATTTTGACTTTCATGGAATAGATTTCATAAAATTGCTTGGTGTGTCAAAGTTCGCAAAATCTCTAATGCTTATGGGGAAAAGTAGAAGAAGGCTAATGGCACTCCTGCAGCTGGCTACGAACAGATAAAAAAACAACCGATTGAACTATTTTATGTATGCTTCTTCAGTCTACTTTCCCAGTATTCTGAAGAGCTTGGTGCCGCACTTAGGACAAGTGCCACTAAGGGCCTTTCTTCCGTTTTTCATTTTGACCTCCTTAGCGCCACTCATCGTTCGTTTAGCCCTACATTTGACGCAGTATGCTTCTGCCAACCTATTCACGCACCGCGAGGCTACCATACGCACGCACTCTATATAACCATATCCAATTTAGAGACAATTTTTATCAACAACCGATCCTTTTTCACCAAAACGGACCCATTTTGCACGGGAATTGATGGGGGTCTATCGTATGGGTCGATAGATTTTCCTACGTAAATTTACGCACGAGTTCGAAAAACGAACATAATCCGTTATATAAACCCAAGATTTGAACGACTCGAGCTGGCACCAAACGATTATTTTTGTGGAATTTTCTTAACGCAATTTCAAACCTCTTATCCTTTACATGCAATCTTTGCCTAAAAAAGTTCTTTCATTGATTTTTCTATGCCAAGAGCAGTCTTCCTATTACAGAAACTAGTGCCAAGCCGTACACTGAGTATTTGTACATATTGAGTAGATATATGGCGTTCCGCCAGTCTGATGATTCACGTGTCATGATGGCTAGATGATGCATCATAACGACACTGATTCCTACAAAAAATGCGACCGAAACAATCAAAGGAGTAAGCTTCCCAGCCTGTATATAATAACAAGCTAAAAATGGAATTGCCCCCCAAGAAAGTCCAAATGCAGGATAAGAATGAAACACCCTTGTAACTTCCCTTGGGTAGAATATTGCCGCCACACCTTCTATTAATACAAATACGATGAAAAGTGGTCTGAAGGTGTAGACCGTCAGGTAAATACCAACCAGCACGCCGGCAAAAACAGACGCCAAACCTACCGACATCATCTTTCTAGTTGGTATTTTGAAGTAAGGGGAGAATTTCTCGACGCTGGTTGCAATGTCGATGTAATGCGCCCCCACTACTAAGCCTAAAAAAGAAGCCAGAACGGTCAACAGATAGACGTACCAACTGAAGGTCAGAGACATCATTTGAGAAAATGTTATCCAACCAAGGAATACACTACTAAAAGGGATTCTCAGACCATATAACCAAACACTTTTGTTCCAAGGCCCTATCAGATCAGGCTCGACTGGAGGTTCCAATCCATCATATAAGGAGCGCACATCAATATTAAGGTTAAAGAAGGAAAATCATGTTGGTTCCTAGTCGGTATTGGAACTAAAATCTACTGCACGCAAGATCTTTGGAGGCATATCAAATTCATACGATCGAGTTTTACTTTATTTTACCTTCTTTCAAGACAGGTACTGGAAACAGTACATCATAAGAAACCTCGGTATAGACGATGATAAATTGGTACTGGATATAGGATGTGGAACTTGCGTTCTTGAAGAATATCTGAAAGGACCTCGAGCCCATGTTTTTGGTGTTGACCTTACTTTGCCTATGCTCGAAATAGGCTTATCAAAAAACATCAAATGTGTTGGCGGTTTGCTTTTGGGGGATGCCGAATCACTTCCATTTAGATCTGGGGTATTCGACGTTGTACTCTCATGTTACGTAGCAAAATATTGCAAGCCGACAAGGCTGGTTTCGCAAGTAAAGAGGGTGTTGAAACCGAATGGCAAATTGGGGATGTATGATTTTTCGAAGCCAAGTGGATTACTAGCTCCATTCCATGCATTATACGTCTATTCGATTTTGGAGATTGTCGGAGCTTTGCTGCACGTGATCAGCCCCAGATCCTCTCTCACATTCAAGGAACTCCCAAAAATAATTGCCCAATCTCATTGGGAGAGTGAAATGAATAATGCGGTTCTTGACATGAATTTCAGAAACATAAAATGGAAAAAGCTTTCGGGCGGTGGAGTCGCGGTTATATTCGCAGAACTGGGCCCAATGCAACCATAGTCAAGTAAGATTCAACACAGATACACTAGCCCCAAATTATTATATACACATCATTTGGGGGTTTAAGAGAAGCTAGTTGCCTTTAGTGAAACCGCCTATATGCTCCTCCTGCAACAAGGCCATTGATCCAAGGGAAAAGGCTGTTAAATTCTACTGCCCTGATTGTGGAAAGGTACTTATTTGGAGATGTGAAAGATGCAGAAGACTGGCAAGGTCTTATAAATGTGAAAATTGCGGTTTTGAAGGCCCTTAGGTGGCAGAAGTTGGGAAGCATAATAGTTAGAGTTAAAATTTTACCCGAATCTATCGATATGCGGCCAGAAGAACTCTTGAAGAAGGTGGCTGATTCTGTTTCCAGTGTAGCCAAGGTTCAGAGACATCGAGTCGAACCAATAGCGTTTGGACTGAATGCGTTAATCGTTGATTTCGCTATTGAGGATGCGGAAGGCGGTACGGATCCTCTTGAAGAAGCAATATCAAAGGTTAATGGAGTAGGATCGATGGAGGTTATTGGGGTCAGCAGAGCATCCACCAAGCTCTGATAATCATCAAAGCTAATAGGGAAGTCAAATACGGCCCTTTATACTGGTGACCGGTCTTGCCGGAGAAGCTTAAGCTGAAAGTAATGGAGAGCCTGCCTAGAGACATCGGGAAGGCAAGGGCAAGACTAGCCATGAGCTCAATGACAAAGATCGGCTTGAAACCCGGGGATACACTTCTGATAAGGGGGAAGCGCGATGCAGCAGCCACAGCTTGGCCTTCAGATTCTGATGAAACACCAGCAGAAGCGATCAGGCTTGATGGTTCTCTCAGACGTAACTTGGGTGCAGCGCTTAACGATATAGTAGAAGTATCGAAGAGTGTGGTTCGGCCGGCCACAAGCTTGGTTTTGGCTACGACTACCAATGCTGTAAATGTTGACACAGAGTTTGAGATGTTTGTCAAAAATAGGATAAAGGGAATGCCACTGGTTGAAGGAAACACAATATCTATTGTTGTTTTGGGTAATCCTATGAGTTTCCTTGTCATGAGAGCATCTCCCAGAGGGGTTGTCACAGTGGCAGATTCAACCGCATTACACGTTAAGACAGGCGCCTCAGAAGCTGCAACCGACCTCAAGATTACATATGATGATGTTGGTGGTCTGAGACCTCAGTTAAGAAAGTTGAGAGAAATCGTGGAGCTTCCTTTGAGACTCCCCGAACTATTCAGTAGATTGGGCATAGAACCTCCGCGGGGAGTACTTCTTTACGGTCCACCAGGTTGTGGAAAGACGATGATAGCGAAGGCGCTAGCTACAGAATCACAGGCAAAGTTCTACGCTATAAATGGGCCGGAGATTATGAGCAAATACTACGGAGAAACAGAGGCCAAACTCAGAGACATATTCAAGGAAGCCAGAGAAAACGCTCCTAGTATAATATTCATAGATGAAATCGACGCGATTGCACCGAAGAGAGAAGAGGTGTTCGGAGAGGTTGAAAAGAGGGTTGTGGCTCAGTTGCTATCGCTAATGGATGGTTTGAGTGAGAGAGGTAATGTGATAATAATTGGAGCGACAAACAGAATAAATGATGTCGACCTCGCACTTAGGAGACCTGGCAGATTCGATAGAGAGGTCGAGATAGGCGTTCCAAATACAGCGGGTAGGCTAGAGATACTTAGCATTCATACAAGAGGGATGCCGCTCGATTCCGATGTAGACCTAAAAAGGCTAAGTGAGATAACACATGGATACACTGGTGCCGATCTGAAGGCTCTGTGCCGCGAAGCCGCTCTTAACGCGCTAAGAAGAGTGGTTCCCGAAGCCGACAGCTTCTCCAAGATTCCTGCTTCCACGCTTGAGAGGTTGAAGGTTAAGCTAAGCGATTTTATGATTGCTTTTAAGGATATAGTTCCGACTGCGATGCGAGAATTCTATGTAGAAATGCCAAACGTAAGATGGGAAGATATAGGTGGCCTTGAGGAGATTAAAGAAACACTTTCTGACAACATTTCACACGCTATAAAACGCCCACAGGATTTCAAAAAGATGGGCATAGAACCTCCGCGGGGGGTACTTCTTTACGGTCCACCAGGTTGTGGAAAGACGATGATAGCGAAGGCGCTAGCTACAGAATCCCGGGCTTCCATAATAGTAGTGAGAGGGCCTGAAATTCTCAGCAAATGGGTTGGTGAGTCTGAAAAAGGGGTTAGAGAAATATTCAGAAAGGCAAAGGCATCTGCGCCATGTATAATACTCTTCGATGAAATTGATTCATTAGGCAAGGCGAGGAGCGAATATTCAGAAGGTTGGACTGGTGAAACAGTTCTCAGTCAGTTACTTACCGAGATTGACTCCCTTTATTCAGGAGAGGGAGTTTTTGTCGTTGGCGCAACCAATAGGCCTGACATGCTCGACGCGGCTCTTCTGCGGCCTGGCAGATTAGGAATTCTAATTTACGTCCCTCCTCCCGACGAGCTATCAAGATTGAAAATCTTGAAAATAAAGACATCATCGATGCCTCTTGACTCGCAGGTGGATTTGGAGAAGCTTGCCAAGTTTTCAGTAAATTATACTGGTGCAGATTTGGAGGCAGTGTGCAGACAAGCGGCACTGTATTGCATGAAGAGAGGATCCGATAAGATAGCACAGAGTGATTTTGAGAAGGCTTTTGCTACCATCAGACCTACATTCACAGAAGAGATGCAATCATGGTACAAGGAAATAGAGAGAAAGCTGACTTCGAGCCTGATGAAGCCAAAACAAATACCACCACCTTACACCTGATTTCCAAGTTTCACATCAAACTTATAAACAACAAAGACGGATAATATTGCGTTTCTGGATTGGTAGATATATTCTCGATGGAGGTAGCACGAAAAATAAGAGAAATGAAGGTGACTACGGACTACGATTTGTTATCAGAGCTTCGTAAAACCACAGAAATTTCAATGTCACAGTTGAACAATCTACTCCTACGACTTGAAATACTTGGTCTCATCAGCGTATCGTGGATGGACAAGGACAGAAGAAGAATAGAGTATCGTGAACCTTCCACCGAAAAATCACAAGAGGAAACTCAATAAGTAACAAAACACTATCTCAGGTCATGGGCGTAGACCTAGGCCCTTTGGTCAAACAGAGAACGAAAATAACTTTGGAACAGATCAACGGCCTTGTAGTTGCTATAGATGCATATAATGCCCTTTACCAGTTTCTTGCAATTATAAGGGGAGAGGGAGGTGAACTTTTGATGGATACACACGGAAACGTAACGAGCCATCTTAGTGGGCTTTTCTATAGAACTGTTAACATGCTTGAAAACGGCTGCAAACCACTCTATGTATTTGATGGAAGGCCCCCTGACCTTAAAATGAGGGAGGTTATGAGAAGGGACCAAATCAAAAAGAATGCTGAAGCAGAATACAAGGTTGCACTTGAAAGAGGGGATGTGATCGCCGCAAGAAAGTACGCTTCAATGACATCTCGGCTTACATCCAGCATGGTACAGGATGCAAAATCTTTACTCACACTCATGGGTGTACCCTGGGTTCAGGCTCCCTCGGAAGGCGAAGCGGAGGCCTCGTATCTCACATTAAGGGGGATAGCATGGGCCACAGTTTCTCAGGATTATGATTCACTATTGTTTGGTTCTCCGACTCTCCTAAGGAATCTGACAGTTTCTGGAAGGCGCAAGCTTCCAGGGAAAGGCGCCTATATTGAAGTTTACCCTGAAATTATCAGACTTGAAGATGTTCTGAGATTTAATGGGTTAACCAGAGAGCAGCTAGTCGATGTCGGTATTCTACTTGGTACGGATTTTAATCCCGAAGGTTTTAATAAAGTTGGTCCAGCTACGGCACTCAAATACATCAAGAACTATGGGAAACTTGAAAATATACCCGAGATAAGACAAGAATTATCAAAACTGGATTATAATGCGATAAGAGAAATCTTTTTGCATCCTAACGTCAAAGATATAGAACCCCCAGAATGGAAACCTGCAGACAAGGACGGGATAACCAAATTCCTTTGCGATTTACACGATTTTTCTTTGACGAGGGTTTCTTCTGCTATTGCGCGAATTGCTAACTTAAACACCGAACAATCGTCCACCCTAGAGCGGTGGTTCTAGGTATATGGATTTTGTTGCCGAGCGACTCAGACTTGTTTTACGTCTAAAATCAGAGGGTTTGATAACCACACCAGAGGTTGAAAGGGCGATGCTTTCGGTTCCTCGTGAGAATTTTGTCTGGCCTGGCACCGAAGCGCATGCATACATAGACGCTCCGTTACCTCTTTCAGACACAGGACAAACGATTTCTGCCCCCCACATGGTGGCAATAATGCTGGAGGAGCTCGACCTCAAGCCAGGCATGTCTGTCCTTGAAATAGGAACGGGGAGTGGATACAATGCAGCACTTTTGGCTGAGCTGGTAGGGTCCGAAGGAAAGGTGGTCAGTCTTGAGATTAACGCTAAGCTGGTCGATTTTGCAATGTCAAACTTGGAGAAAACTGGTTATGGTAAAAGAGTTCAGATCATTCACTCTGACGGTTCACATGGCTATCCCCCTGGTCAGGTGAATATTTATGACAGGATATGCGTGACGGCGGCAGCCCCGGAGGTGCCCAAAGCTCTTTTGGAGCAGCTAAGGCCTGGAGGTATTCTTTTGATACCGATCGGAAGCTCTTACAATCAAAGGTTGGTAAAAATGGTTAAGAACGAAGAAGGTAAGTTCGAAAGAGAATCCTTGGGTTGGGTCAGCTTTGTTCCATTGAGAATGGGATAGTGAAATGGTTTCGAACAACAGAAACACACTTCTGGAGAATATATCATTTACCGGTCATAAGAACGTGCTCGCCACTAATAGATCTACTCTTGAAGTAACAACAGAGAATTTTCTGACATTGAGAGGTGATTGTATCATTGGAGTAAACGCGAGCAAATCCTGCGAGAAATTATCGGAGAGAACAAAATCTTGGCTTCAGAAAGACGATCATCGAGTGCTGATAAGGATAGAAGTGGCGAATGAATCCTTTTTACTCACTGCCTTTGGTTCAGCCAAGTTGACCCATACAAATGATATTAGCATGGTTATACGGAAGAGCGATTTTACATGTCACAGAACCCTTGCGATTAAAGCTTCAGCATCCGCCATAGATATACCGCGGACAATCGTAGCATTATTGAGAAAGGAGGCTCTAGGTTCGATGCAGATTTACGCTGTACCCTGATCGTATGATGGGCACATCATGTACTGCTGGTACACCAACTACTGATTCCGTCTAAACCAACTTTATGATGTACAACTTTAACATGGCCAAGTCAAGTCTACTCAACATCTTTAACTTGATTTCTTTGTCTAATATTAATAAAAATCTGATTAATCTCACAAAAAGATTGAACCAACTCTATGGAGGGACCCTAAAGTGAAGAAAAATTGCTTCAGCCAATATTCAAGAAGAAAGCGATTTTAGGCTAAGGGTAGAAATACATGATTTCGCAATAAAACAACGTTGATTCATTTGTATCGAGTGGATCATAAGTGTTACGAATCAAAAACAAACAGAAGTCTTTTTTTACAGTCATATAGATATTTCCACAATAAAGTGGCATAACACCATCATCCGACGGTTTGGTCAATTTTGTGTTTTATTCGAATATCGCGAGTCACTCGTTAGAATGCTTTTTTCCAACGTACGTCATCCTTTCTATTCACCTCCTTTTGTTCCCCTTTCCCCCTTTTCTTGCAGCTTGCATTAGGCAGCATTAATTCGTTCGAACAAAGTCCATTTCTTTACCAGCTCTGGATTCATCCAATTAATGTCATAGGCGTGAGAACCGTCTTCAGGTGTGAGCATACCAGCTTATGTGTTATCAAATGAGGGGGTTTGAGGAAACAAAGAAACCCTACATTTTATCGATGGGATGAATCTGTGTCTCCAACGCTTGAATGTATGTCTGATAGAAGGAGCAGAAATGCTCTGGATGTGGGAACACTGTCGAGAAGGACCTCTCAGTTCGGACAGTCGTGTGTCCGAACTGAGGACTGATCTTGGACAGGGATATTAATGCGGCAAGGAACATCCTTGCATAGGGTCTGGAAGGGACCCTTACAGAGGCTGAGCCTCTACTTATCCATAAGAGGATAAGCAAGTTCGGTTGAGGAAGTGAGAAGCCTACGTCGTTCAGACGTAGGTAGTTTACAGAAGATATCTGTGACGAAGTCGCTGTCGATTGTTCATATAGCAAACATTTTTTACACGGTCCGTCCAAATAGGGCTTTGATTGGATAAAATAGACCAAAGGCTTCTAGAATTAATGCGTCAGGATTCCAGAGCATCGTTTGTAGAATTGGGGGCCAAGTTAGGACTTTCGGAAGCCGCAGTCAGGAGGAGAGTGGGTAACCTAAGGAAGTCAGGCGTAATAAAGAGATTCACGGTCGACGTGGAAGCCAGTCAGGTGGCAAGCGCCTTAACCCTTGTAGGGGTGGCTCCAGGTTCTCCGACTTCTGAGGTGGCTAATAACATCAGAAGACTTCCAAACGTGAGGAAGGTTCTCGAGATTACTGGACAGTATGATATCGCCATAATGATAGAAGGATATAACATGGGCGAAGTTAACAGCACAATAGACCAAATAAGAAAGATGGAAGGGGTCTCAAGTACAAATACAATGGTGATCCTGAGAGAAGTAGACTGAGAATCGCTGTATCGCAAATGAGAACAGTAGGGAAATTATAAGACAGGAAACAAAAATATTGAAGCATGGGTGGAATCGTGTCTGGGTGATGATTAATGGCTTTAACTAGAGTCCGAGTATATGGTTTTGTGCAAGGTGTTGGATTTAGATATTTCGTTCGTCAACAGGCCACAGCATTAGGTGTTTCTGGGGTGGCGAGGAATCTGCCCGATGGTACAGTTGAGATATTGCTAGAAGGAAAGGAGGAAGCTGTAAAGATGGTCATAGATGCATGCAGGTTGGGACCCCCTTCAGCCTCTGTAAGCAAGATAGTGGTCGAAAGGTTGAAGGATGGGGGTGGCTTCACGGGGTTTCGCATTGAATAGCCTCTAACAAAGAAAGATTACTTTTGGACAAGATTTTGGTCAGTTCGTCGCGAGGTCTTCAAAGCCATCTTGGCTCAGACTGGGACGGCGTTTACTTCATTCCGTCCTTCGTTGACAATCCAAGCTCTATAAGTTTTGTCTCAAGACCGTCTATGGTACCTGAAGTTGCAACATTCTGTAGGTAATCTCCATTTTTACCAATCAAAGCGAATGTAAGAGGAAGGAGCCTGAGACTCTTTCCGCTAGTCGCCTTAACTCGGAGTACGAACCCCCAGCTCTCCAACCTTAGCACACTTACCTGCATTTCGGATAAGTATATTCCACCACACACATGAAGTATCGTATCAGTCAACGTACCAATTATATCGCCGTTACTCATCTGACCCATTACTGCAAAATATCTTCTTACCAGTTTCAACTTATGGATAAAGCCTCCAGTTTGAGCAAAGTCTTTCTAATTGATGAAATCGATAGCGGATCTGATCTGGAGTAGATTATTGATAATAACCCTTCGATGGATTGAGGGGATAATAATTCCCCCTTACTTTTTGCGTCAGAACAAACAAAGATTGGAACTGCTGTGCCGACCAAATTATTTTTCAAAGCGGCCAGAGCGAGAAAAAGATGTCTTGGGTTATCAGCATAAAGCTCGCGCACATCCTTAAAACTCAGGATTAAACCGTCCAGCTTATTCTTCTCATTTAGCACGTATCTACGCACGGACCGGAGGTCGGAAGAAAGTGGGACGTAGAGAACTTTCAGCCCGTAAATTTTGTCACCTGCCTGAAGTAGCTGGCATTCTGAACCTGATAAGCGAACAGGAAGTCTTCTCCAAACGATGCACCCTAATCCTTTCTCCTTTGCGACCTTTGTCACGGGATCCGGATCTGGATCTTTCTCCACTCCGAAAAACCTGTAACCTAATATACGAAGCCTATCAATCATTTCATCAATTTCAGTCGTATGTTGTATTCTCATATCGGGCAGTATCAAGATAGCACCGCCTTTACAGCACCAATTTCGAGTGGAGGCTTTTGAGCAAATCTAAATTTCAATTTTATCGGATCCGAATCCCCAAGTTCTATAAAACCAAGCACAAGTCTTTGTTTATTCAGCCGCAGATGCAAAAACAAATTTCTTTCAATTCTGCTCTCCAGTGAACTACTTAACTCATATCTGTCCGATGCCGAGAGGGACCTGACAATCTTTTCAAAGAGGTTCTGTACCTGCATGTCAGATATTAAGGCCTCATAAACAGTTATCTCATTGCCGAAATGACCAAGCATTCTTTGCATACTGAACAAATTACGTGGAATTCCCAAGTTTTTGTCTATGGCGTCGAGAACCTTATTTGGGTCTTCTGTAGCGTGCAAGTAAAATGAAACTACAGCGGATTCTAGACGGACATTCATGAGACTTGGGTTTTATAAATAAAAGATAAATCTTATCTCTAATATGGTACACATGGTTTGCCTAATAGTGTCTTAGCCCTTGGCATAGAAAGTACTGCACACACGTTTGGTGCCTCTGTCATGTCGTCGAATGGTCAGATACTGTCAGATGTAAGAGAGGTTTACAAGGCACCCGAGGGCACAGGTATACACCCGCGCGAAGCATCTCGACATCATTCTGATTTTGCACCTCTGGTAATTAAGCGAGCTATGGAAGAAGCGCATACCAGGCCTGAGAAGCTGGACATCATCGCTTATTCGGCAGGACCTGGTCTCGGTCCCTGCCTAAGAGTCGGGGCGGTGGTTGCCAGAAGTATATCTGCATACTTTTCCAAACCACTTGTTCCTGTTCATCACGCAATAGGTCATATTGAGCTTGGATGCCTGTTGACAGGTGCAAAGGACCCAGTTTGTCTACTTGTGTCAGGAGGCCATACAGCTATTTTGGCTCAAAAGTCGGGCAGATGGCGGTTCTTCGGTGAGACGCTTGATATAACGATAGGTCAGCTATTCGATCAGTTTGGCAGGTTTATAGGATATAACAGCCCGTGCGGCCCAAAAATCGAGAAGTTAGCATCTCAAGGAAGAAAATACATAAAGATGCCGTATACAGTTAAGGGTAACGACCTTTCCTTTTCGGGGATCCTGACATATGCGAAGAATATAACAAATTCTAATCGCATTGAAGATGTCGCCTTTTCTCTCCAAGAGACTTCTTTTGCAATGCTTTGTGAAGTGACTGAGCGAGCACTCGCATTCACAGAGAAAAAGGAGCTACTCGTAACAGGAGGAGTAGCCGCAAATGAAAGACTTTCCGGCATGCTCAATGATGTTTGCCTGAGGCAGGGCGCTTGTCTGAAAGTTACCCCTCAAAGGTATGCGGGTGACAGTGGTACTCAAATCGCCTGGGCTGGCTTGATGAGCGGGAGGTCTGTAAAACCACAATCCGCGTTTGTCAGACAATCGTGGCGTCTCGATGAGGTAGATGTCCATTGGCGAAACTAATAAAGAAAGGTGCCGAAGCGGATATACTTCTCGGCAATTGGCATAGTATATTATCAATATTCAAGGTCAGGAAGCGTAGAAGTTACATGCTTCCAGAATTGGACGAAGCATTAAGACATCAAAGGACGATCAGAGAGGCGGAGCTGATTAAAGAAGCAAAGGAGCTAAACGTACCTACTCCAAGACTCTACTTTGTTAACTTGAAGGATTCAACAATCATTATGGAATACGTCAAAGGAAATTCGCTCAAGTCAATGCTAGATAAAAAGACTGAAGCGCCTTTTTGGTTTAAGCAGGTTGGGATAAAACTTGGGAATCTACATGAAGGTGGGATTATACACGGAGATCCAACGCCGGGGAATTTTATCATATCCAATAGGAAGCTGATCACTCTAGATTTTGGTCTTTCGTTCAGATCACTTAAAATCGAAGACAGAGCAGTGGATCTTCACCTGATGAAGGAGGTCTTGGCTGGTTGTTGCCCAGCAGAATTCCTAAATTATTATAACAACTTCTTGGCCGGCTATACGATGAGCATGGGGGATCATGCCAACGAAGTAATAAGACATGTTCAAACAATAGAAAGGAGAGGAAGATACGCACGTGCGGCCTGGTTAGGTTAGTTAAAAATAAGTGATCAATATGAAACTCAAGTTTGCAACAAGCAACCCTCACAAGGTCGAGGAAGCCCGCTTGGTACTGGAGCCTTACGGATTCGAGCTAGACACCTTCCCTCACAAAGGCACAGAAATTCAGGAGGAGGATGTGATCAAAGTGGTAAAGTATGCTGCAGATCATCTCCCCGCCCAAGAAGGGATTGGTCTTATTCTTGAGGACTCGGGATTATACATAAATGCGCTTGATGGATTTCCTGCATCTTACTCATCATATATCTTCAAAACATTGGGGGTTGAAGGTATCTTGCGTCTTTTAGAAGATTCAAGCGATAGATCTGCACATTTTGATTCAGCGGTAGCACTAAAATTTGGCAACGAAGTCAGAGTCTTCACAGGTAGAGTCTATGGTCACATTTCGAAGTTTCCGAAGGGTTCGTCCGGCTTTGGCTTTGATCCGATATTTGTGCCTGAAGGTTATTCCATGACACTTGGAGAACTTTCTATTGAAGAAAAGTGCAGAATATCGCATAGAGGCCTCGCACTCAGAAGACTTGCAGCTTGGTTGAGAGCTGCTGAGGATGAGTGCCCGTCAAATCAATAAGATAACTCGCCGATATCAGAATCCATGAGTCTCGTAGAACGATGAAGATATTTGCGAAGCGTTTGTATCAAAACTGATAAAGATAGATAATACATTTATTAACAGGGTACATACAGCCCAGAAAGGACATGGCTAGAATTCACAGTCATCGTCATGGAAAATCGCACTCGAACAGGCCACCGTCTTTAATATCAACGCAGTGGATCAACCTCGGCCAGGAAACAATAGAGTCCATGATAACGAAGATGGCCAAAGAAGGCAATACACCCAGTGTAATTGGAATAAGGCTGAGAGATGAATACGGTCTTCCTTTAACGAAGAAGCTTATTAACAAATCTGTGACGCAGGTGCTAAGAGAATCAAAGGCTGCGCCTCAGGTACCGGAGGACTTGGCTAATCTTCTCGCTAAGGCGAAAGGGCTACAGGCTCATCTCAAGATACATAAAGCTGACAGGAAGAATGTTCATTCTCTGGAACTTCTTGAAGCTAAAATTCACAGATTGTCTAAGTATTATAAGAGAAGGGGTTTACTGCCACAGAATTGGAAGTACTCGACCGTTGTAGCTCAACTGGCCTAGATTGTCTAAGGCTGTGTGGGCATGGCCGACATTGACGCATTAAGGAAGACCGCATCCGATATCAGTCGTAGGCTAAAAAAGAATGCTTTAGATAAGTCAAACATATTTTTGGCCGCTCCTCCAGATTCTGACGGTATAGCTTCCTTAGCCATTTTGTGTAAGAGTATATTCGCCAACGGCGGTGTATTCAACGCAAGATTCTACAACTTTCTCTCAAATCAAAAAATTGAGGTTCTGGCAGGCGAGGGGTACGCCGACTACATATTTATCGACCTCGCCGAAGGTCGTGAAAAGGAGATAAGCGAGGCGCTCAGACATAAGACCATCTTCATAGACCATGAATATACTCAAGGAGATGAGGATTCTTATGTCTCGCTAAACGCAAACACCTTTGGGTTCGACGGCTCAAAGGAGGTATCAGGGGCTGGGTTAGCTTATCTCATTTCGAAAGAGTTACTCCCAAACCCTAATTCAGCTGCGTGGATGGCTGTGGTAGGAGCCCTTGGGGAAAGACAGGATGTGGGTCCGAGAAGATCCTTTGTCGGATTAAACGATCTCTTCGTCCAGGAAGCTGTGGATTCAGCACAAATCGAAGTCAAGGAGGATTTAATGTTGTTTGGAAGGGATGTCAAACCTATCCACGAAGCAATTTCGTACACATGCGATCCTTACATACAGGGTTTAACAGGAAACAAAGATGTTTCGATGTCAACCTTGACCACCACAAAAATCGAGCTCAAGAAGTCTTCTAGATGGCGCGTTTCGTCGGACCTTTCAAAGGAAGAAAGAGACAGGCTTTTGCTGGCACTCACATCCTACCTCGAAATTTCAGGAGACAAAATTTCCAGTTTAATTGGTAACGCCTACCTGTTAAAAAGGGAAGATGAACATTCCTTCCTGAAGGACTGCAGAGACTTTGCAAGTCTTCTGGACGCGAGCGGTGCGCTGGGACAGCCCAGCTTGGGATTAAGTGTTTGTCTCGGTGATAGGGGCAAAGCTCTTTCGGAATCGGAAAGACTTTTGATAGAATACAGGAACTTGGTACTCAGATCTCTAAATGTAATACTTTCAAATGAAGAAAGAGTGGTGTTCAGCGACCACATGGTAACGGTCACGGCGGACGGTCTAGTAACCGAGTCCATCGCCGGTTCGATTATATTAGCACTTTCTGCTGTGCCCACGATGCGTGAAAGAATAGTAATGCTTAGGGTGCCGATTGAGGATAGCTTGATCAGATACTGGATAAGGAAGGGAAATTGGTGTGCTTCCGAAGCGGATGTTGGTCAATCGACAAGAAAGATAGCTCGATCCATGGATTGTCTTGGAGGGGGCAACAAGTCGTCTGCTGGCGCAAGGGTCTCGGCCCTTAAGGCTTCTGAGTTCGCCGAGAAGTTGAGAAGGGAGCTGAAGACATAGGTTGAAGGTGAGACTAGCGATGAACATAGAGTTTCCCACTAAACATATAGCTGGGTCTGTCTATTCTGCACTAACGCCCGACAATGTTGGAATACCGAATTGTATGAGATTAGGAATGAAGATGATAAACAACCTTATAAATATTCAACTTGACTCAGAATGTAACCTCGACACTGTTATTTCCACAGCAGAAGATATTTTAACTTCATGTGAACTTTCCTTGAAAAGTATTGGGTACGTAAGTGATCGTTGATGCTCGATTACAAATTCATAAGAGAAAATCAGCATGTTGTAAGGGAATGGCTCAGAAAGAGAAGAGTGGATTTCCCTTTAGAAAGGTTACTTGAATTGGACTCAAGGCGCAGAGAAATACTCGTTGAGGTGCAAGAGTTAAGGCACAGGAGAAACAAGGTGACAGAAGAAGTCGCTACTATGAAGAGGGAAGGAAAGGATACATCAAAACAGATTATTGAGATGAGACAGGTGGGTGAAAGAATAGCATCTCTCGAAAGAGAGCTTTCGCAGGTACAGGATGAACTTAAACTTCTTGATTCAAGAATGCCGAATTCAGTTCATGAATCAGTTCCCGAAGGGGTTGGTGATGAGGCTAATCTGGAGGTCAGAAGATGGGGTGAGATAAAACAGATCAAGAACCCCAAAGACCACATCGATATTGGGCTTCGTGAATCTTTAATCGATGTTGAAAGGGCCGCAGCTGTGGCGGGATCCCGTTTTTATTACCTAAGGTCCGACCTCGTTAGACTCAATCATGCTCTGGTTCAGTACGGATTAGATTTTTGTAAAAGTAAGGGACTGGAACCACTTCAACCCCCCTATATGTTGAAGGGTGAGGTAATGCGGGGGGCAGTTGATCTAGCAGCCTTCGAGGATTCCATATATAAGGTTGAAAACGAAGACCTTTACCTGATAACAACATCCGAACATGCGATTCTAGCTTTTCATATGCAGGAAATATTGGACGGAAAGAAGTTGCCTCTTAGATATTGCGGCGTATCTCCCTGCTTCAGGAGGGAAGCTGGAGCGCATGGTAGGGATACCAAGGGCATATTCAGGGTGCATCAATTTGAAAAGGTAGAACAATTCGTTTTCTGCAAACCTGAAGACTCTTGGACCGAGCATGAAAAATTGATATCTAACGCAGAAGAATTTTTTCAGAGCCTTGAAATCCCGTACAGGGTTGTAAACATATGTTCCGGGGAACTTGGCGCACCGGCGGCTAAGAAGTACGACCTCGAGGCCTGGCTCCCTGGTCAGGGAAAATACAGGGAGATGGTTTCAGCCTCTAACTGTACTGATTGGCAATCGAGAAGGTTGGGGATAAAATATAGAGATAAAATGGGGGACGAACCCATATATGTGCACACATTAAATTCCACGCTCGTGGCTACAGAAAGAGCCATGATCTCGATAATGGAAAATTGGCAAACGGACGATTATAGATTCGAGATCCCTAAAGTTCTGCAGAAGTACATGGGCGGACAGAGATTCATACCTGAACGATAGCGGCATAATAGTTCAAGGACTGCCTCCTTGCCCACTGTCGCCCCCCAGAACTGTTTATATGGTGGGGTATTTCGGGCATCTTGGATACCATGCCTAAGAAAGGTACAAAAGTCAAAGATAAATGGAGAGAGAAAACTTGGCTTACTGTTCTTGCTCCTACTGCATTTGGAAGCAAGCCGGTTGCCAGCATACCTGTAACAGATTTAGAGCATGCCGTCAACAGAACAGTTGAAACAACACTTTTTGACCTGCTACAACAGGATCCCTCTCATTACAACATTAAACTTTACTTCAAAATTACAAAAATCGAGGGGGAAATTGCATATACGATATTCAAGGGACACGAATATTCAAGAGAGTTCATCAAGAGTTTAATTAGGCGCGGAAGCTCGATGGTTAACTTCATTTCGGATTACAAAACAAGAGATGGATATAAGGTCAGAGTCTACGTCTCTGCATTTACGCAGGGCAGAGTGAACAGCTCTAAGAAGAGCTCGATGCGGAAAGCGGCCGATGCCGTTTTGAAGGAGAAAGCTGCATCTTTGCCTTACGACCAGTTCATTCAAGAAGTGGTTTTAGGTAAGCTTGGCGCCGACGTATTTGGAGAGGCAAAAAAGATAGCCGCTTTAAGACATATGGATATAAGAAAGACAAAACTGGTCTCTATGCCCGAAGAACCAAAGAAAGGAAGGGAGGAAGCGGCGATGTCTGCTACGCCCGCCTAGCTGTAGACACAATTTTTATCACATCTCCATCCTGTATTACATGATCAGCGCCGAGTCTTTGTTTCCGTTTGGCATCAATAGCGTAAAGGAAGCCCTGTCCGAGCTCAGTGTGGATCTTGAACGCTAAATCTTTTGCAGTAGTGCCGCGAGGAACTATATATGCGTCAGGAAGTACATTACCGTTCTTGTCTGTGAATTTGTTTTCATCCTCTACCGGATATACAACAACTCCGCCAAGTAGCGTAAAGTAGGCTTCATTCAGAGCTTGTTGCACGCCAGTGTTACCCCAAACCTTTAGAACCTTCTCGTCGACGAAGCGTAAAGCTCGTTCCTGTTCAGCGTTAAGCTGTACACCTTGCCTAAATGAAAAAGTTGACGACCCGGGGATGTACTCAATAAGTCCCTTCTGTGACGCTCTTCTCAGCAAAAGCTCGGCTGCAGCTGAGGTTGGAATAACGATTCTGCCTGTTTGCCTAAGCCTTTCGATATTTGGTTTGGCGGTCACCAAATCGCATTTATTCGCAGCGATAAGTATTGGTTTGCTGATCTTTCTAATCTCAGATACGAATAGGAAAAGGTCATCATCATTCCATTCTTGCATTTTCTTTTGGGATAATCCTGACCTCCTGACCGCCTCTCCGAAACTTGCCGCGCCGATTTCCAGTCCAGCAAGTTTCTCGATTATGGCTTCCCTTACTTTCGTTTGGTCAGGTACATGTGACACTTTGTCCCAATCCTTTTTTAGGATACCGAATATCCATGCATCATATTCTTTTTCGATGAATAAGACATCTTCAATTGGATCGTGACTTCCGGGTTCCACCACCCTTCCTTCCTTATCTGTGGAACCAGAAGCATCGACAACATGAATCAATGCATCTGCCCTCCGAAGTTCATCCAGAAATTTATTACCCAGTCCCATTCCTTTTGAAGCGTCCGGAATGAGTCCTGCTACATCCACCAGCTTAACTGGTATGTACCGTATACCATGAACACAGAGCGAATTTTTTGGATTATCCATTAAACCCAACTCTTGGTGGATGCATTTTTTCATAACATATGCAACACCCACATTTGGCTCAATTGTAGTGAAAGGATAATTTGCCACGGGAACATCAAGCAATGTAGCTGCATTGAAGAAACTCGATTTACCGGTATTTGGCTTACCTATCAGACCGACAAGCATCTTTTTAGCTTCTCCCGACTCTCAGTAGCGGCATGGACAAGAAAAGAGTCGTTATTGTGGGTTGCGGACTGGCCGGTGCAGCCGCGGCCGAATCAGCGCGTTCTTTTTCGCAGGATTGTCTTATAACCGTAATAGATGAATCAGAACAGTGCACCTACGAAAGGTCCGGCTTGGTATACACATTATCTGGGAAGGTCAGGACAGATGACCTTTTTATAAAAAACCGAGATTTTTTCACTAATAACTTAAGGGCCAGACTGGTAATGGGAAGAAAAGTCTCCGTACTCGATTTACCAAACCACAGAATAATTTACGATAAATCAGGTGGTCTTGAAGGCGAAGACTTCGATGCGCTTGTTCTGGCGACCGGGTCTCAACCCGGTTCTTCCTCTATTCCTGGATCAGACAAGCTCGGTATATACAGACTCTGGTCCTTGAGGGACGCTGAGGCAATAAAACAATCATTGAAAAATGCCAAGAGCGCACTCGTAATTGGTGCCACCCCTTTTGCACTTGAACTCTCTGAAGTATTTCTGTCAAGAAAGCTGAACACAATATTGGTTACACCGGAAAAGGAGATACTATCTGGATACCTGGACCCTTCTGCTGGATCCCTCGTCAGGTCGATCCTGGAAGAGGAGGGGGCAAGAATCATATGTGGAAAGAAGATAGAAAGATTCGTAGGTTTCGATCGCGTACAGGGAATCATATTGGGGGGTAACGTGATCACAGCCGATTTAGTCGTCACAACGGGAAATTTGCGTCCAAGAAGCGAATTGGCCAGAGTGGCGGGGTTAGAGATAGGTGAAGGCGGAGGGATAATCGTAAACACTCGCTGCGAATCGAGTGCGAAAGGAGTTTACGCCGCAGGGGATTGTGCGGAGATGACGAGTAACATCTTCCGTGGTTGTGCTCCTTCTGTTTTGGCCAGCATCGCTCTGAGGATGGGAATAGTGGCGGGCTATAATGGAGCTGGAGGTTCAGCCGAGTTTCGGGAGGTTGTCAGAAACTCCTCCTTTCGCGTAGATGGTGTAGATATATGCACTGTCGGACTAACTTATACGGAGGCCAAGTCGAAAGGGTTCGAATGCATTGAGGTAGATTCTTCGGAATATCAATTCGCATTTTATTACCCCGGAGGGAGAAATCTATATTCTAAATTGGTCATAACTTCATCTGGTGTCTTGATTGGCGCACAATTTGTTGGGCCAACTTCATCTGTATGGGGAAATATTGCTGCAATGATGATAGCCAATGCACTTCCCATATCCTATTTGTCTGGACTTGAAACAAGCTTCTCCACTCTTACCCAACCATACTGGCCATCCCCAGTCGTGGCGGCGAAGCGCGGAGAGGATCTTTTAAGAAGAACGCAAGGCATTTAATGGGTCAAATCAGAACCCAACATGAAGTTAAATGGGAAAAATACTTGTCTGTGACAGCATCGCTGAAGAGGCGATAGAGATTCTTAGGTCATCCGGTCATACAGTCATCTATGAACCCAATATCACACAGCAGGAGCTTCTTCGAAGGGTTGTTGACATTGATGCAATCGTGGTGAGGAGCAGGACACGCGTTACTGCCGAAGTCATCAACTTAGCCACCAAGCTGAGAGTCATTGCCCGGGCGGGGGTGGGTCTTGATAACATTGATACGAATGCGGCGAATAATAGGGGCGTTCAGGTGGTCAATTCACCAGATTCACTTACCAATGCTGTGGCAGAACATGCACTTGCTCTTTTTTTGAGCGTTGCAAGGCAGATATCATATGCACACAGGATGATGATGGATGGCGAATGGCCAAAATCGTCGTTGATGGGTGTAGAACTTTCGGGCAAAATCCTGGGAGTTATTGGATTCGGTAGGATAGGTAGAAGACTTGCTCAACTATCTAGGCCATTCAACATGACTGTACTTGCATATGATGTAATATCGCCTCCGGAGGATCTTTTGAGGTCTACAGGTGCAAGAATGGTTGGGCTTGATGAGTTATTAAGAAATTCAGATTTCATCTCGATACACCTTCCGGCAACTGCCGAGACGGAGAAAATGATCGGGGAAAGGGAACTTTCTGTCATGAAGCCAAATGCTATAATTGTTAATACATCTAGAGGCACAGTAATAGACGAACCTGCACTGGTCAAGTTCCTGAAGAACGGTAGAATTAAGGGTGCGGGTCTTGATGTCTTTTCAGAAGAACCACCTAAGGGCGAGATCCTCAGATTGAACAATGTCGTGCTCACTCCACATATCGCCGGGCAAACCATTGAGGCACAAGTGTCGGCGGGCACAACCGTGGCTAGAAAAGTATTGGAATTGTTAAGCTGAATCGACTATATGTAAGCAGTTAGGGTTACTAGTATATCTAGTTGATTGTTTACGTGCTGGCAGGCATAGCAGCCTTTTTGCATTTATTGTTACTAGTATATCTAGTTGATTGTTTACCCCCTTTTGATTGACATCCTTTGAATACATTCGTCGATGGTAATGTAAAGGGATGTCCTGGGCGGCTCCTCTATGTCCCCCTTACATGTAGCCTGAACTAGAATCAAGTAATATTCAGGCATGATGTTTTGAACGTATACCCTGACACTCGAAGGATCTACCACCCATTGGTCATTCGCAACAGCTTCCTTCACACTGTTCAGTAAAACTTTGAGGCCAGATATCTTGGGAGCCTGATACCTTACACTTACAGTCCTCTTTTCTACCCTTTGGCTTATGATGGCAGCCTGAATTAGAACACCATTCGGAATCTTGATTGTTGGTCCTTCGTCCAGAGCCAAATCGGAATATATTAATCCAATATCTCTGACGATTCCGGTAAAACCAACTATGAGCCTGTCATCAGAAAAGAATTTGGGCGGGTAGGAAGGAACAACAATCCCATATTGCCACGTTGTAAGCGTGACCCTATCTCCAACGCCGAATGGTCTGCTTGTCAATAGAAGTAGACCTGCAAATACATTCGAAAGAACTGTCTGGCTAGCGAGCCCCACGACCAATCCTGCAAAGGTACCTCCTATTAGTAGGGAAGTGCCATTGACACCCGCTAATGAAAGAATTATCAATGCCAATACCACATAAGCGAAGTATCTGAAGGCAGAACTCAACATCCCCCCAGTTCTTTCGCCAAAAAGCCGCGTACCTGCGCGGCGTATCTCTCTTACAAGTACGGTGATAACAACAACTCCAACCCCGGCCGCCAAAATCACATTGAATATCAGTTCGAATTTAGTTGGAATAAGGTTGGCCAAGTAGAAAACCGCCCAAGTCAGCAACATTAACGCAATAACAATAATTATAACCACAAGCAGATAAAGCCCGAGCCTGTTTTGATAAGAAGTCATCTTTAGCCTAATACAAGAAAAGCTGCGGGTATTAATTTGCTTCGTATAGTTACGAATATTTCTTACTTACATATGTTTGAACCTCGCTACCCCGATGAACAGGTTGCTTTATTTCACAGGTTTACGAATAATACAATTACCTCGGATCGTGTGGAACACTCAACATATTGCTACCAGTCAGTCAGAACGAGTCATACGATTTTAGTTATCAAATAAAATTTTAAGAACAGATATGTCTTAACGTGGAAATCGACTAACTCGGAGCAGATCGATAAGACAATACACACGGGGATCATAATGTTGGCTGCAAATAGGATTCTGATAGTTTAGGGGAGACGCCTGGAACTCAGACCCACAAGAATAAAAAAGATGTGATACGCCATAACGACGGTAATTACTATATAAATTCCAAATTATATTCATGAATTGGAATGATACCCAATATTCAATATAAAGCAACCTCGGCAAGTCAAGCTAAACCTTTAAATGCCATCCTCTAGCCGCGGAGCATTGACATATCTTGTATAGACATATTTCAAAAACTTGGCAGGAGGAGCTGAAGAATTCAGCCCCCATGCTCAAACAAAGAATAATTCGTTGGCGTAGGGGACCACGGGTTGTTCGAGTTGAACATCCTACGAGATTAAACAGAGCGCGGTCCTTAGGTTATAAAGCAAAACAAGGGGTGGTTGTAGTAAGAGTCAGACTCTCAAGAGGTGGGATGAGAATGAAAAGACCGGTATCTGGTAGAAGACCAAAGCATCTTGGTACCGTCAAGATAAAAGGGAACCTTTCAGAGGATAAAGTAGCCATTCAAAGAGCTTCAAGACGATTCCCTAACTTGACCCCAATGGGTGCATATCCGCTGGCGAAGGATGGAAGGTACAGCTGGTTCGAAGTCATAATGGTGGATACAAACCATCCATCAATAAAGTCAGATACAGATTTTGCTCATCATATTGCCGCCTGAATAAAATCAGGGTGTCTGATTTGGTAACCTCTGAAGGGGATGGCACCTTATCTTCAGCTGACACCTTGGCTAAGGATGCATTACTTGTTAAGAAGATCCTTTCGTCAGTCTTTTCTCAATCTTTAGAGGGTGTATGCACACCAGATTCACTTTCACCATTGCTTAACCTTGAACCAACCACAATTGCGAAACTTATGGGGAGACTATCTTCAATAGGATTGGTCAGTATGTCCAAGAGCGGCGCCATAGAGCTATCTCCTTCTGGAAGGGGGAAGTTACAGGTTGTTTTAACAGGGGGGGTATTCGATATAATACATTCTGGTCACGTTTACACGCTGATGAAGGCCAAGGCTTTGGGAGATGTTTTGGTTGTATCCGTCGCACGCGACGCTACGGTACTCGCTCTAAGAGGTAGTTCATCCATTCATAACGAAAATGAAAGAGCGAGTCTTGTGAGCAGTATCAAGTACGTAGACGCAGCCGTATTAGGTAGCACTTCGGACGCACTCGGCTCTCTGTGGGAAGTTAAACCAGACATCGTTGCCATTGGTTATGACCAGAATTATGATGAAAGGGAGCTGACTCAAAGGGCTGCTTCCCGAGGCCTACAAATAAAGGTGATCAGACTTGACTCGCCCATCCCCGGAGAAAAGAGTTCAAGTATAAAAAAGGATGAGAGACTCATGAACTCCTTTTGAACTTCTTTGTCTCAGCATCAGCCACCTTCATTTCTTCTGGATATCTGTAATTCCTGATCTTGAGAAATTCTAACGATTCCTTCAGAGAAATCATATTTCCTTGGCTTACGTAGAATATGGAGCCAAAAGAATTTATTCGATATCCAAGTAACTCTCCCTTTAAAGTAACTGGCTCTAACATCTTCCCTTCGTTAACAGACCCTACTAGGAGGGATTTTGCTATCCCTAAAGTTGGTTTTCTCATCAATATTCCTACGGTGGTTGCGAGCCCTGCCCGCCGCGGGTGAAGCCTTCCATGCGCATCAACCAAAAGTAGATCATAATCTTCATTTATTTTTGAGAGCAAGTGTACGATGGGTGGAGCTTCTCTCATGAAGAGATAGCCAGGAATATATGGGAAACAAACATCATCCTTGATCCTCCATTTGCGGACGACCTTGTTGGCCTTTAGATCGAACATAACAGCACAGGTAAAAACATGACGTTCAGAGTATGCGGAATCAACAGCCAAGGTTACCTTTATGTTCTTGGCAGACAGTTGGCTATCGACAAAAAGGTCTAGGAGTCTCATCTGTAGACTTTTTGCGAAAGGTATTAGGGATGACGCCTTAATTTCCATAATGTAACTCAGATCTTGCATCAATATACATCTTGCTGTTCCAGGAAATGTTCAGCCATGCCGTTGAACACAAAAAGGGTTAGGTACATGATTACTTTGGATATAAACGGTTGATTGGTGCATGACGGTGTTGTATTAATATCAACGAGTAAAACTGCTGTTGCATGTAGAGTTAATTAATGAGACATTGCCGTAATCTGTTCCTCATGGGTTATAGCAATGGTAGCAGTTGTCGTCATAAATCCTTTTGAATCTCTCCCAGTAAAATCCTCTGGTTCATTCAATCTTTCTAACTCAGTTTTCTTTCAACCCTGCTCAGAGAATCTAGTAATTTGTTGCGTCTAACCTCCTCGGTTATCAGACTTCTCATATCCTCCAGAAGGATTCTATCGACGTCCAGCTTTCTCCTGATACCCGGTATCAAATTGTCGAAAATAGCCAGCGGTCTTATGGTGAGATATATCGATTCTGCGCATTCGAATAATCTTGAGGCTTCCTGATGTCTATCAACCCTGACGTAGTCAAACACCTTCCTCTTGATTTCTCCCACAACATCAAGGAGTCCGAGTACATAAGAAGAAGGCTTCACACCTAACTCTTCGTACCCTGGAATATCCTCCTTGCTCAATAAAGCGAGAAAAACAACAGCTTCTACAAATTCCATTTCTGAGGATTGTATATATCTATCGAGGTCGTCACCCGCGGCTAGCCGGAGTTTACCCAGCTCATGGGCTGCACTTTCTATGTCGGATTTAGATTGTTTAATATTCCCTGTATGTGCAGCAACTATGGCCTTCGAACAAAAAGAAAGTACATCCCTGGAGTCCTTTAACAGGGACTCTCTTCTCTTCTCATCACTCTCGAACTTTCGAACGGCTGATACAATAGACCTTTCAAATGTAGAAATATGGCGACCTTTTTTCAATATATTCAACACTTAAAGTGCAACGCTTTCTTCGTGGATACCATTTCTTGTGATCACTAGCATATCAACACCGTCTCCACTAGCGGAGTCTCTCTGTGAAGATGCTTTAATGGCCTTCAAGGTGAGTTCCTTTGCAGTCTTTTCGTCTATATCTTCTTTATATTCTGATTCGATTACTCCTATAGCTATTTCTGAACCAGAACCGATTACGGCGTATTTGTCTGGGATGACCGATCCGAGTGGGTCGAGGACATAAATGCTTGCCTCTTCGCCAACCCCACCTAGAATAACCTGCGTCAACAATGGAAACATCCTTCTCTCGAACATTATTACAGACATCAACTTGGTCACGGAATTAGGTTTAACTGGACGGTGAAGCTCCATCTCTCTCATTTTTATTATAGCTTGGACATTCCTAACGAGCACCTGCATGTCAGCTATCATTCCCGCACACGCTGCACCCGTATATTCCGTGATCGGGAAAACCTTCTTTGCACCTCTGCTCATAATGAAGTTCCCGAGTGCGAGTCTCTTTTCAGCAGCAAGGACTACACCGTCTTTGAATACTATGCCCACCGCCGTAGCACCTGGTATATACTGCTCAATCCCGGACATGTTTTCCACCCTTCGTGCGGGTTAGTTAAAAGGATTTGGAACGATTTCAGATGTTATAAGGCGAAATACTCTATTTTAATATAAGTAGGTAGATAAAATTCACGAAACCTTTGAAGCAGTCTTGATTATAGTCTTTCCGTCGATTGTATACTGCACAAATTTCTTGGCTGTAAAAAGACTTGAAACATACATATTACTTACAATATGCCCTGTCATTGAAGGGATTCCGATTTGAGATTCCTCTTCCGTTAAACACATGAGAGGGATTGCCATGTCCGCACAATGAACATCCAGAGCCACCCGCTTGTTATAAGAAAAGAGAAAATTTCTTGCAGCCATAAATCCAACATCCTCAGCGCTCACTCCTTTCTGACCCACAGAATCTCCTCCGATATATACGGGAACTTCTAAATCTTTGATATAGATACAGATTACAGATCCAGCTGAAAGTGCATATTCGTTCTGAGTTATGATTTCGTTGACTGTTACACCATCATTTTCAAGCAGTTGCTTTGCGGCCCGAGCCTGTCGTTCAGCGACATGGATAGGAAGGTTAGAGCATACACTTTTGATATTAACAACTTCGTCCTCCCTATCTATGGCCTTGAAACTTTTTACTATGTGCCCGCTACGTATTCTCGCGACAACCTCCCCACCACCGACGGGGTAGTATCCTCTTCTTACCAGCCTTACGTCGCAATTGATGCCGAAGGACCTATACAATCGAACAACAACTTCATTAAAATAGTCAAATGTAGGGCTCCATTTTGTGTCGGTTCCACCCTTCAATGTAACGCTGAAATCTTCTCCCCTAAACGATAATGCAGGAAGAAGTGTAGATAAAATCAATGTGATGCTCCCTGCGGTCCCGACATCAATTTCAATATCTTGATTTTTCGGTTCGCCGGGAACGAATCTTATATTTGTGCTACCAATTTGATCTCCTACAAGCCTTCCTCCGGTGATCAAGGTGAAAGCTTTCAGAGCAGCGAGGTGCTGAGGCCTTAATCCAGGATTCGGTCTTTTTGATCTAATATTTGAGATTTCAAAAGGCCGTCCTGATATTATAGAAAGCATCAACGACGTCCGAAGTATCTGACCTCCCCCCTCACCAATGGAACCATCTATATGTACAATATCGGATTTCATATATAGAACCACCAATGGAAGGTAAACTTCTTTATTATTGCCCTTTCGGTATCCGCCCTGATACATAGTGATAAGTGCTCTTTTCGTAGGAAGGTTCCAACCTCTGCATCTGGGGCACGTAGCTGCCATCGAATACGTCTTAAAAAATGCTGATAGATTGGTGATTGCTGTTGGGAGTGCAGAAAAAAGCTACGAACCTAGGAACCCATTCACGGCCGGACAGAGATTAGATATGCTGCACTCTGTCCTAGTTTCCAAGAATCTAACATCGAGAGTGATCACCATAACTGTCCCAGACGTTGATAACCACGAACTGTGGGTCCCATTGGTCAGGTCCTTGGCTCCAAGGTTTGATATAGTATATTCTAACGATTATCTTACAGTATATTTATTCAGGAAAGCAGGATGCAAAGTTAGCGAAGTACCATTATATAGACGAGAAGAGTTGATGGCAACAGAGGTAAGAAAACGCATGGCTGCAGGAAAGGATTGGAAGAAGCTGGTTCCTCTCGAGGTATACAAATTCATCAAAAGCTTCGAAGGGGATAAGCTGGTCAAGGAGCTTTTGACACGCCAACAGAATAACGCTCAGAACCATTGAAATAAAGTATTTCTGAGAGAGTTTATTTTTGTGGGAAACGGCGCTTCGCGCATGCTAACCGACAGCTTCCTGGAACATCTAATCGGGAAAGGCAGATTCGTTGACGACCTGACCCTTCCTGGGATGCAGCATCTCTTCGTAGTCAGAAGCAAGTACGCCAGAGCCAGGCTTATCAGGGTCTCAGGAGGTATAACTAACGCCGACCTTCCTGCGAATGTTACAGCAGTGGGGGAAGGTGCAGTAGGAAGACCTGAATCTGTCCCTTACCCTGTTTTGGCCAAAGATATGGTCAACTACGAAGGTCAACCCGTTGCGGCTGTTTTGGGTCGAGACAGGTACCAGGCTGAGGACTTGGCAGATCAGGTTCAAATAGATTACGAACCCCTTCCTCCAGTTGTGGATCCTTTGGAATCCATATCTTCACCCCCAATTCATCCAGGAACGGCCTCAAATGTTTGTGCAGACATTCAGGTCGGTCAGGATTTTGAACTCCATGATGCCCCCATAGTTATCAAAAGAAAGATCGATATCGCAAGGGTTTCACCTAATCCAATGGAACCTCGAGCGATACTTGTTGATTTCGACGGGCACAGACTCACCGTTTACGCTTCTACCCAATCTATTCATTCCTGGAGAAGAGGGTTGGCTTCCTCCTTACATCTTGACCCCAGCATGATAAGGGTAGTTCAGATGGACACAGGCGGCGCATTCGGAAGCAAGAGTGCTGTCTATCCAGAATATATAATCGCTGCATACGCTGCGATAAAGACCAAGAAGCCTGTGAAATGGGTCGAGTCCAGATACGAACACCTTAGAGCAACAAATCAGGGACGTGGAGTGAAGGCGGAAATGACAATTTACTCTGATAATTCGGCTCGTGTCCTGGGGCTCAAAGGGTCTCTTGTTGTGGACGCCGGAGCTTACGTTGCCGGCCAGGGAGCGTTTGCACCAAGATGGATAGCAATGCAGATTTGCGGGCCTTACGCCATAAGGAACGCTTTTATCAGAGCCAGGGCAGTACTCACAAACAAGGTGCCACTCGGTCCTTATAGGGGGGCTGGGCGTCCTGAAGCCGGATTCATCATGGAAAGGATGATGGATGCATTGGCTGATGAGTTGAAGATGGATCCTCTTGAGGTGAGATTGAGGAATACTACAACTGAGGATTACACATCACCGTTGGGGATGACTGTTGGTCCGATGCGAGATTTCTTTGAAAAAGCTTCGAAGGAGCTGGGTTACCAAGAAGCAACCAAATCTCCCTTTATCGGGATATCTTTTTTCATCCTATGGTCAGCAGTCCAGCCGGGTGAGACCGCAAAGATACAGGTTAAAGGCGGAAGGGTCAAAGTGATGTTGGGTGGTAGTTCAACTGGTCAAGGCCATGAAGTCATGGCTAGAAGATTGATTACCCAGGAACTCGGAGTCCTTGATTCGGTTATAGATTTTGAACAGGGCGACACGGAACAACTCGACGAAGGCGTTGGCAGCTGGGGAAGCAGGACAGCCATTGTAGGCGGAGGCGCTTTGATTATGGCTGCTAACAAATTGAAGGAGGAAGTAGCTAGAAAAAGTTGGAGATATTCTGCTGACGAACTCCTTAAGGGAGACTATGAAGTAAAGGTTAACTTTAATCCAGAAACACCTGTATATTCCCCAGGTTGCAATCTAGTAAGTATCACTCCGGACGCAAAGCATGGACTGTTAATCAAAGAGTGCAAGGCATATTACGACGTTGGCAGGGCTATCAATCCGGATATGGTGCTCGGTCAGGTAGCTGGAGGTTCCGTGCAAGCAATAGGCGAAGTGTTATATGAAGCAGCCAGATATTCGCAAGATGGTTTATTGTTGATTGGTACGTTGGCGGATGCCGGGCTTCCTAGCGCAACCGAGGTCCCTAACTTTGAAACCAAGCTGGGAAGCACGCCTTCTTCACTTCCCTCAGGAGCAAAAGGGGTTGGAGAAAGCCCAACGATCGGAGTTCCTCCAGCTCTTGTAAGAGCCATTGAATTGGCATCTTCTGCCGCAGTTAACGAACTTCCTGTACCGGGATACGTGATGGCTAAATTGTTGAATAAGGCAAATGAATAGAAAAGAAATGTTTAGTTAGCCCGCGAAGAAAGCCGTGGTCGGGTTGGATTAACTGAATTGAGTTATTATCCAAGAAGAAAGCTTGTGATGTTGCCGGGTCCGACTAATGTGCCGGACAGGGTGAACTACGCCATGCTCAGGGCGATAATCAACCACAGGGGGCCTGATTTTCGTCCACTTCTTAATTCAATAAGAGGCAAACTTCAGACCATGTTAGAAACCTCGGGCGATGTTGTGGTTTTGTCCTCTTCTGGAACAGGCGGTGTGGAGGCCGCGGTAAAGAATATTGTAAGAAGAGGCGACAACATTGTGGTTCCTGTGTTCGGAGAATTTAGTGGCAGATTGGCTGAGCAGATCAAAGAAGAGGGGGGTAACGTGTTCAGAGTTGAGACGCAGCTAGGGACCGCCCCTACACCAGATATGATTCAAGATGCAGCAAAAAAGGCAGGCAACGTTAAGGCAATATATGTTGTTTATAACGATACTTCTCCCGGTACTACTTACCGTTGGCTCAGGGAGGTGGCTGATATAGCACACGCGCATGGGGGCTATGTGGTGGCTGATTCCATTTCAATCGTGGGGGGTGACGAGCTGCCTCAGGACAAGTGGGGGATTGATATGGTGATTGGAGCGTCACAAAAGTGTATTGGTGCACCACCTGGTATTTCATTTGTGTCAATGAGCCCTGCCTTGACAAAATATATTCTTTCTAACACGCCCAATACAACTTACTTCAATCTGGCCAAATATCTTGAATTTATGCAGCGTGGGGAGACGCCATTTACTCCAGCACTTCCTTTGTTTTATGCCTTTGATGAAGCGCTGACAATGGTTATGGAGGAAGGGATGCCTAACCGCATAGAGAGACATAGGACGACGGCTTTGGCCTTTTATGATGCCCTAACCTTTGGAGGACTTCAACCGTTCGTGGAACCGAGAGTCCGTTCAAACGTAGTGGTTACCGTAAGACTGCCCGAAGGAGTGGATGATGCAATCTTCCGTGGAATAGTGGAAGACAAATTCAATGTCATACTAGCAGGCGGATTTGGTCCATTGAAAGGCAAGATCTTTCGTATAGGCAATATGGGAGATGTAAACAGACATCACGTCATAATGACCCTAAATGCGATAGGTAGTGCGCTTGGATTAATCGGTAAGGATGTGGATGTCACAGGAATGGTGAAGCTGGCTGAAGAAAAACTAAGGCCACTCACACCTGTTCCAAAGCCTAATATTCCCCTATAGTTTCGTTGTCTAGTTTTTCTTTTCTTGGCCTTCTTCTTCTGAAACTTTGTGGTCACACGAACAACAACAGCAGCAACAGCAACTCTTAATTTCCATCATTTTCACCTCCGTCTTCGCTTTTTAAATCGTCGACTATTATTGACTACTTTGAAGCGGCATAACCACCGTTGGTCTTTTTGATCAGTTCATGGACTATCAGCCTATGTAGTATCCTTGACAGCACTTCTTGGTGTAGGGAAGATTCCTTCTTTAATTCGCTGAATTTTATATTCGACCTCAGCCCTCTATAAACGATACAGCAAACTTTGTATTCTTTTTCCGTTAGTTCAACACATTCACCCGAAACAGAGGTGCAACAATATAGAGGCATGCCGCTTGCAATTAACTTCTAATATTTATTGACTCCTGCGGACCAAGCGTATTCTTTCGCGACAACTTTTAAAACATGAAAAAGTTGGGTCACTCCATCTAGGTGGATCAGTTGCAACAAGGAACACTGGTACTGGTAGACTATATAGCCAAGGTAAAGGATACGGGCGAAGTTCTGGAAGTAACCAGAGAGGAAGATGCCAAGAATCTCTCAGTTTTCGACCCTGCCGCAAAGTATGAGCCAAAGTTGGTGGCGGTAGGTGAGCAATGGGTGATGAAAGGGCTTGACGAAGCCCTCCTGAAAGCAGAGCCTGGCGATAAAATGAGCGTTGAGATTCCTCCCGAAAAAGGGTTTGGATTAAGGGATCCCACCAAGATAAGACTGATACCTATCAGGAGATTCGGAGACGATGCTTCTAAACTGAAGGTAGGAGAACAGATCGAAGTAGATAATAGAATTGGTACGGTACGTTTCATTGGGTCAGGCAGAGTTCAGGTTGATTTCAATCACAGGCTTGCAGGAAAAACCATTACGTATGATTTTCATGTACTCAGAACGTTAACCGAGCCCAAAGAAATCATTCTTGCGCTTATACACAGAAGGGTGCCTGTCGATATATCTAAGGTAGGCGTTGAATTGGCGAATCAGGAAGTGACAATCGAATTACCCCAAGAAGTATTCTTCATGGACGGCCTTCAATATACAAAAAGAGCTGTTGCCGATGAAATATTCAAGTTCATAAAGGACATTACGAAGGTTATATTCGTAGAAAGGTTCGAAAACCCCGAAGCCAAGAAAAGTGAGGAGCAAAAGCAAACCGAACCTCAGGATATCAAGGGAGAGGAGGCGGAAGCCAAAGAACCAAAGCCAAAAGCCATTTCCAAAAGGGCGACAAAGAGGAAGGCAACAGAAACAAAGTAAATACACATCATGTCTGGGGAACCGAACGCCACGCCCTAATAGCTTCATACCAGAAGATGGCCGAACCAATGATCACGAGTGCTGTAGGCCATACAAGAAGCGGCTGATCGTAGTATGAAGATATTGAGAGTATTCCGAAATATACGGCGAAAACTGTAAAAAATGCACCATAAAAGACGAATCGTGGAACTAGTAAAGTACCAATTCTAAGGAATTCTTTCATGACATCCACCTTGACTTCGCTTACTACTTCATATTCTCCTGCATTTTCCCTCAAGAGTCCCATTTCCAGAAGTTTACTGAGGTGGTATTGAGCCAGCGAAGGGTTTGACATCCTCAACGCCCTCTGAACTTCACGAACACCAACCTTTCTCTTCTTAAGTGCATAAATATAAACTCGAAGCGTGTTACCTTTGAGCTGGGATTCTATCACGTCCTTTTCCAAGTAGGGCCCTCAACCTCAAGATAGGTCAAGGGAGACTAAAACAGTTCCGTTGTTCAAATTTTAGAACAAAGGTAATAGATGAAAGAAGAGACGTTCAAAAGAATTGGTTCATATTCCCATATCGAGGTATCAAAGTCATGAGCGGAAAGAAAAGCTTGGTTCTTTCAGGTATAGCAGCGTTTGTACTAGCTTTCATCATTTTACTTGGAGGTACCATAAGTGGTCACTTACCGGCTAACATAATATTAAAACCAACCCCAAATAGTACCAGCCAAAGCCCACAAACTGGTTCAGTTGCGGGATATGGTAACCTCGCAGTTCTACTCACTGACCCACCTCAGATTCCTTCTGGGATCTCAGCAGTGTATGTAAGCTATGATGATGTATCCTTTCATGAGTTCGCAACCAACATTTGGTATAATTTCCAAGTTTCGGGCACAGTTGACGTAGTTTCTTTAGTGAATAGAACGATTACTTTGATCAACCAGAGAGTACCTACAGGAACATATGATCAGATATCGCTAATGATAAATAAGGTGGTTGCGACTTACTTTGCCAAGAACATTACTATTTTCTCTGGATCTCAAAATATATCAGCATCTGTCCCTGGAGATATCAACATTTATAACTCAACCCAGGTTGCATCGATTTTTGACCTTCAATCATCTATTCTTAATCTTAATAGCACTTCGAGTCCGAAATTCGTTTTCAACGCTGTCGCATACTCGGCTCAACTTCCAGTATCGGCTCAAAAGTTCCTGTACTTGGGACAAGGACAAATAACCAATTTGTCGTCGCAACCTTGGTGGTCCGAATTTAGAAACAACTTTGAGCCAAGGCTGATGATTACCGGTGCTACATTGACCACCAATTCTGTTTCGGTGACCGTCAAGAACGTAGGGAATGTAACCATACAGCTCAAATTCGTGACCGTCGCCCCACTCACCGTCTCGACAACAAGTGTTCATATGAAGACACCTTATATCATTGGAGTACCCATAGGAAACGTTACAAACACTACAGTAGAGTTCGAAGCAATGCCCTCTTTTGCTGGAGCCTCAATATTCTTGGTTCTTTCCAACGGATCTCTTGTACCAATATCGTACAATGAAGTGAGCTCAATCGATGTAGGTTCGACAATAGAGTCTTACGCTGTACTGAATCCTTATTCCTACTCCTTGCAGCCTGGCGAGCAGGTGACCCTTTCATACACTGGCCCATTAACTTTATTTGGCCAATCATGGATAGCAAATAATATAATCACTCCATTGGGTAGCACATTTATAATAACTGTAATAGGTAACAATGCAGTAGCTGCTATTTTGGTGCAGCAAAGCTAATCGTTCGTTAAGTCTTATTGGCGAAGGGTTTTCTTTACAACACTACGCTGCCTTTCCCGAAGTACGCTTTAACATGAGGTCGGAAAAGATAGTATAGTATTAGTACATTGATAAGTAATCCAACCAACGAACCTATCCCTAATACTCCTGCAACACTCAATGATACTAGGTCCAAAATAACTCCCAATATTAGAAATATCACTCCGACGGTCCAAGCCCAACCTTTGCCAGACCAGAATCCCCACGATAAAAGAATGTAAATAAGTCCGAAAATGATTAGTAATGCTGCAATCGCGCCTGATGCAGCAAATACGAAACCCGTTGTTACCGGTAAGTTAGATGGTATGCCTCCCGTCATGGCCATATTCGTAAGAAAACCTGCGAACACGAGTAATCCGATACCCCCAAGTACGAAAAAGATACCACCGATGGCAACCAGTACGGCGATGATGCTCACTCCAAGGGGCCTTTGAGGCCTAACTATGCCCTGATAACCACTTGGTTGAGGAACAGACGGAGGCGAAGGGGCTGGCTGCATGGAATGACCGCAACTAGGACAGTACAACACACCAGATGCAACCTCCTTACCACAATTGGGACAGAAAGGCATATCTTTCAATATTTTTTGGACTGTGCCAGTATTAAACCTTTCTTATTTGAAAAATTAAAAGACTCTTATTCATCTATCACCTTAGTATGAAATATCAAACTCTCTATTTCTGGCTTGCTCAATTTTAATTTATGCAATATAGTATATCTATCTGGCCTTATTTTTGGTGCCATCATCATCGCCTCGACAACCTGTTCCTTGTTAATACCCAACTGTTCAAAATTGACTGGGCAACCAGCATCTATCAAGGATTGTCTGACCGCGGCCCAATCGAGCCCATGCAGTTTGGCCGTGATTACGGTGGAAAGACCCGTCTTTTCACCATGCAAACCTTTTCCGGGTGCAATAATCTCAAGTGCATGGCTGATAAGGTGCTCAGCGCCAGAACAAGGTCTGCTACTGCCCGCAATACCTGCAGCAACGCCCGAAGAGATCAATGCTTCAACGAGTGCACGAACCCCTTCCGGATTCGTCTGGGAAATCAACGCCGCTTTATCCATTACATGCTGAGCGCTCATCCTTGCCAAATTAGCAGAATAATCTCCAAAATACTCTCCCCTTTCGTCTCTTCCGAGTTCCCAATCCTTGACAGCAGTGAGCTTGGCAATCATATCGCCAAAGCCACCCTTCATTAAGCGAGGCGGGGCTTTAAGGATAACATTGAGGTCTACGACAATCATGACAGGCGGAACCGTCACTATTGAATAAGGTCGACCGGAATCTCTTAACGATGCAAAGGGGGATGATATACCATCATGTGAGGCACTAGTGGGTACACTGACCATTGGAAGGCTAAGGTGTACAGAGGCCACCTTGGCGACATCGATTGTCTTACCACCCCCAAAGGCCAAAATCGTCTTCGCATTCTTATCCTTGGCCTTCTGTTCTAGGATTCTTGCCATAACTTCGGTTGGTGAATCGATAACTACCCACAAGGTTTGGAATGATTTCAACCCATCTGCAAGGCGACCTCCAAGCAGGTTACGAACGTTGGGTCCGGATGCTACACAGATGGGACCTTGAAGATTTTCATTTATCATAAGTCGTCCTAGCCCATCCAAAGAATCATATCCTATGTACACAGCTCGCGGAAGCCTCATCAAATGACCCGAGTTTTGATCTGAGAAGTTGTTTGAAGGGTTGTTTTTCAACAATAAGGTCTTCCGTCATCGACCTAATAAATTGTCTTTATTTGAGAATTGACAACGAATAAACTCCCCAGCCTATCTCCGTAGTTCCATTCAAAATGGAGACAATCCTTATCTACCCCTACCTTTCAGGCAGCATTTGGCACTTATATTGAGAGGACTGGAAGGAGTGAATGGTGTGTCTTACAACAGAAGAGAAGTCCCAGATTTAAAGCATACCGGAACAACTACATTGGGTATAGTTTGCAGGGACGCAGTTGTACTGGCGACAGATTCTAGGGTAACCATGGCTAATTACATTGCACATAGGAAGGGCAAAAAACTGTTCATGATCGATGAACATATGGGGATGACAATAGCGGGTGTGGTGGCCGACGCACAGAACATGATAGATATCATCAGGTATTATGCTAGAACTTACAGGATTGAACACCAGAAACCGATGCCGATTGCATCCGCGGCAAGGGTTGCAGCAAATGTATTCTTCTCTCAAAGATACTACCCCTATATAGTCCAATCACTTATGGGAGGCTACGACAGTTCGGGGCCAGGACTTTTCAATGTTGATCTGTTCGGTACAATGACTGGCGAAAAGTTTGCATCGACTGGGAGCGGCTCTCCGATAGTATACGGGATTCTCGAGTCTGGCTATAAACAGGATATGTCAGTGGACGACGCTGTAAAACTAGCGGCGAAGGGGGTCTCATATGCGATGAAAAGAGATTCCGCTTCTGGTGATAACCTTGATATCGCGGTCATAGACGCGAATGGTTTTAGAGAATTGAGCCTTGAAGCCAAGCAGGCTCTGATCAAGGCTATTTAAGAAAATCAAGTTTGTCAAGTAGAAGAGAGAACCATAAGGGGTCAAGACCCCCGGGGATAGTGGAGGTAATATTGAAGAATATACCTCCTGAAGCTGGGGTTGTTAGGGTTGAGTATGAAGGACCAAGAATAGCACTATATTCGAAGAACCCTCAGTATTTCGATCAAAACACATTCATTATACCTGAAATAGTGAACAGTCTAAAGAAGAGAGTAGTAGTAAGGGTGGACGATTCTGTAAGAAAGATGGAGGATGAAGCAAGAGAGCTTCTGGCGAAACTTGTGCCGAAGGATGCAGGGATAGAGAATATGTTTTTCGACGAAGTCACTGGAGAAGTTACCTTGGATTGCAAGACTCCGAAACTAATCAATCCAGAGTTGCTGAAAAGTTTTGATACGATGGGGTGGAGACTCAAAATCAAAAAAGCACCATCTATGGGAAGCACCACCGTTCAACAGATAATGCACACTTTGAAATCGACAACCAATGAAAGGGTGGCATTCCTGAGAGAGTCTGGCGAAAGAATATTCAGGGATAGGTTACTTGAAATAAACGAAGTTCGTCTCACAGCTCTAGGAGGCTTCAAGGAGGTGGGCAGGTCCTCCATGCTTCTAGAGACAGATGACACCAAGATTTTGCTGGATTGTGGTATTCACCCTGGCGGTCGAGAGCCACCTCATTGTTATCCGAGACTAGATTGGATTAAGGCAGATTTGGACGACATAGACGCCGTGGTTTTGAGCCATGGTCACATGGATCACGCAGGATTTCTTCCTCTGCTTTACAAATATGGATACAGGGGCCCGCTTTATTGTACAGAACCAACTTTAGCATTGATAACTCTTCTTCTTTCCGATGCACTCAAGATATCTACCATGGAGGGCAAGCAATATCTTTACGATATGAAGGATATTCGGACCATGATCAGCCACGCAGTCCCCATACCGTATGGTTCGGTTACTGACATCTCCCCCGATATAAAGCTGGTTCTCTATAACGCGGGTCATATACTCGGTTCTTCGGCTGTTCATCTGCATGTTGGTGAAGGGGCACACAACGTTGTTTACACAGGGGACTTCAAGTTTGCACGCAGCTTGCTCTTGGAGGCCGCCTCTTGTAACTTCCCTCGTGTAGAAACTCTGATAATGGAAAGCACATATGGAAACAAATCGGACGTAGTACCCCCTCGCGAGGAAGTGGACATGGCGTTCGTGAAGAGCATAAACGATACATTGAATCAGGGGGGTAAGGTGTTGATTCCTGTACCTGCGGTTGGTAGAGCTCAGGAGATAATGCTAGTGCTTGATATGTATATGAGGCAAAAAGTGCTCGCCGAAACGACGATATTCATTGAGGGTATGATACGAGAAGCTACAGCCATACATCTTTACTATCCTGAATTTCTTAACAGAGAATTAAGAGACAGGATCATTGAAAATGGAGAAAACCCATTCATAACGGAATATTTCTCAATAGTGGAACATCCGAACAATAGGGACGAAGCGCTCAGTTCTGGTCCCGCGATCATACTCGCAACATCCGGAATGCTGGAAGGCGGACCTTCTGTTCAATACTTCCGTGAGCTGGCAGGAGACCCCAAGAACAAACTACTCTTTGTATCTTACCAGGTTCAAGGAACGTTGGGTAGACGAGCGCTTGACGGGTCCAAGCAGGTAAGTCTGATGGAGGATGGGGGAAGAATGAAGATTATAGACATCAATTGTCAGGTTGAGAAGATCGATGGGTTCAGCGGCCACAGCGATTATAACCAGCTACTTCGGTATGTCAGCAAATTGAGGCCAAAACTTCAGAGGGTTATAGTGGATCATGGCGAGAAGAAGAAGATAGAAAACCTGAGTTCGAGCATTGAAAGAATATTTCACCTGCCCGTGTACCAGCCATCCGTACTGGATAGCATCAAACTTTACTGATCCTAAATTAACCCCTGACAAGCTTCTTTATTTCTGGACCGAGCTCGCCATAAGAAATGTTCCAATTGCGTTCATACATGTTGTCAGGTATGGTGAACTGTGCAGTATCCTGCTTCCTGATAAAACTACACTCTATTTTGTCGGCAAAGGTGGGTAGTTCACTATTAAGATAGTCCAATGTATCGAGCATATATTCGGTCGGAAGAGAAAGAGTCGCAATGAAGTTATTTCGGCTGGTCATGTGTTCTGACCAACTGAATGGAAGTTTTACAAAAGTGTTGTGAACTTGCTGCAGCTCCTTCTGCTTTACGTCGCTTATCCTTATCCTTGTAATCGTAGCCACTTGGTTCTGCCTCCTTTTGACCTCCTGTGTCCATCCCACCACATATGTTTCAACAAGACCATATTTCTGAAGGTGAGTCCGGTAATGATACCCAAGTACGGGCGTCGCAGCCTTGATTTTTCTTGCGATGTTCGTCGTATGCTGGAGAGCGTCATTTTCAAGCTCCTTAAGCAGAATGAGGTCATACTTGTCGAAAGATGTGATCTGGGTACCCCTCATTTTGAACTGCGGGGGCTCTTCTGCTCTAACCTTGTTCCAGTCAACCTCCCATCTTTTTGAACGGAAATTGAAATATTCTGGATTTACAGAGTGATACTGTGCATATGTCACTTCTTCTAGCTGGTAGTCAGCTAATACTTTGCTCCTGACAAGATAATCTAGATTGGAAGTACACTCACTTATTGTCCCACTTGGAATCGCGAAATTCGCGGAGTATTGTCCAGTTGGGAGTTCGCGTGAACAGTGAACTAGATACCCTCTCTCGCCTAGGATTTTGAAAATTTTAGCGGGTAACTGGACGTCAGATTTGACAAATTTTATCGTAGCCCAGTAAGGTGACAATCCCAGTTTCCCATAACTAGGTTGAGCACGTATGTAGAAACCCATTTTGACTAGCTGCCTTTTTAATTTGTACCTGACCGTCTCGACAGGGATACCCGTAATGCTTGATATCTTTGACATATTGCGAGGACCGATATCCCTAATAGCCAGAATCATTCTTGCTTCGGGAGCTAGAATGACCTTCTGTGATTTCTGATCAGTCAATATTATTCCTCAATCACGTTGCAAAACATATTTAAAAACTTTGGCTGAATTTCGCTGGAATGCTATACATATTAGCAATTAATTAAAATAGATTCAAATAATTCATGCAATAGGTGGCGCGAAACTACTGAGTTATTGAACGCCAAATCTTTACGCTGGGGGGCGTTATCACTATGCGTTCTTCACCCAGCCTAGCAATATCTCCACCCATGCCTTCTGCATATTCGTATAACTCCTCGACAGCCTTCTTCAATTCATCAATACTTCTTTGGGCGAGTGGCGTAATCCTGAGTATAACGATCGAATGGTTTCGCAAATCCTCCTTAACTTTGGCTATCTCGTCTATGCTTTTCATTGGGTACGCCTTAAGGTATATCGAAGATTGTTTTTCCTTCGATCCGAGCACTTCTTGACCCATCACTCTTCACTAGCCTCGGTACTCTACTACCTTAATTTCAATTAACGAGGTGTGTAAAAAAGGTTTAGCCTTATAGTGGATTTGTTTCACACTCAGAATATCTGCCTAGTTGAATGTTGAACACGGAATTAAGTTGTGTTATGTGGCGGGGGACATCTATCTGTGCTGGATAACAGCAACACGTGTCAACGCAACAGCGTCGTTCAAAACCTAACAGATATCTTGGAGCGTTCCTACAGCAATTAGAGCAGAAACGTTAATGCGCACCCTCACCTTTAAGGCCATCATGTCACAAGCTCCGGTTGGCGTACTCAGTGTTTTGGCAGCGGCAGAGCAGCTCAAAAAAGTACCGCGCGTTGGTTGGATCACGGAGGCCGGAATCGAGCACCCCGAGTCCGTTGCCGACCATAGCTACGCGGTAGCTTTGATATCCATGGTGATTGCGGATTATTATAATCTTGACGGATGCAAAATGATAAAGATGGCACTTCTGCATGACCTCTGTGAAAGTTTGACTGGTGACATCCAGCCAGGTGATACCACTTATAAGAAAAAACATGAGACAGAACGAAGAGCGTTATCAGTCATTCTCAAATCCCTTCCGCTTAATCTAAGTAAAGAATATCTTGCGCTGTTCGATGAATTCAATCAAAACGAAAGCAAAGAAGCTAAGTTTGTGCACCAACTGGACAAGGTCGAAATGGCTGCTCAAGCTGTTGAATATAGTAAGACTATAAAGAGAGATCTTGGAGGTTTCTTCAACAAGGCCGATAAGGAAACCACAGAACCTAATCTCAAATCAATTCTTCATGCTCTGATTTCAAAGTGAAGGCGTCATCTGCTTATATGCATTCCAAAATTTGTCACCAACATAGGATAGATTTTTCAATATAACGCCTTTATTCAGTCTTTCTGCCTCGTCCTTGCCTATTGTTGCTACGGTTACAGCTATCGTCTTACCAAATTTCTCGTCCTTGACTATCACAACGTCCCCTTGGTCAAAAGAATGTGGGAAAGACTTGATCCCCGGCCGCATTATACTGGCGCCGTTTGTTATGAATTTTAATGCGCCCATATCAACAATCACAGATGGGAAGTAATTACAGAGCCTTTGGTCCCCTATGAATGGTGCGATGATAGAACCATCCAAAACAAGTTTGAAATCTCCTAGCACTATCCATTTATTACCATCCACCTGAACTTTTTTAACTGGATTCACATCAGGAACCCCGAATTTCGCCCATTTCTCTCGCAGTGTTTGATTAATTTCCCTAGCTTCTTTGTTGGAAAAGAAGAGAACTTTCAACCTCAGAAAGGTCAAGATGACGCAGATTTAAATAGATGCACCCGGTGAAGGTTAGGACAGAAGAGGTAAATCCGGGGCAGTGTGTGCTGAAATTGGCAGCTGATATGACTTTTAAGGTTTTGAACGACAGTGTTGGGAAGGTTGTCCTGATCAAACTTAAGGGTAATAAGGTTATTCGTGGTGGTCTTCAGGGATTCGACCAGCACATGAATCTGATACTCGAATCTTCCGAAGAAATGCTGCCTGATGGCAAGGTAAACCCCTTGGGTACAATCATTGTACGTGGTGACAATGTGGTACTTATCTCACCTCCGCCACCTCAGGAGAGTAATAAACAATGAAAGGAACTCCATCTTTAGGAAAAAGGAGCGCTCATAAGAGTCATATAGTATGTAGAAGGTGCGGTCGTCGGGCTTTCAACATCAGGACAAAGGCCTGCGCGTCCTGTGGGTTCGGATCTTCTCCTAAACTTCGAAGATATGCCTGGGCAAGACATCCTTGAATCCTGTCTATAACTTTTGATACAGTAGGCAACTTAAAGACTAACGCTTAATTATACCGCGGCTTACCGGAGTGTGACATATGATTTTGTTCGGTTTGGATGTCACGAGCCTCGTAATTGGATTGGCTATCGGGGCTGCTGTGGTTGGTGTTGGATTATATTTAGGGGCAGTAAGGAGGAGGGGGGTTGTGTTGCAGCCAAAGCCGGTCGAATTTGAGCTTTCTGCCTCACCTATGACGAAACTGGTGAGCAAGGCCGAAATTGAAGCTGCAAAAAGGGAGCTTCGTCTATTGAAGATGGACAAAGAGTATCTGAGCACAGCCCTTGCCAGAATATACGAGGCCGAAGCGAGGGGGCTGATCAACAAGGAGGAAAGGGTTACGCTTTCTCAAAAGTATAAAATCCAATTAAAAGAGGTCGAAGACAAAATTGCGAAGGCTCAAATGATGGTGGATGTTTCTGACCTGGAAGATGCCAGATCAGAGCTGTTATCTCTTGTCAATCAAAAGATCACCCAGATAGATTCAAGACTCAATGAATTGAAACAGAAGATATCTCCCATGATACCGCAGCCCGAATTTTCCGAGCCTCCTGAGCCAGTTACAAAGGAGAAGAAGGAGAGGACTGAGGAACAACCGAGGAAACCTGAGATCATGGATGATAGATTGAAGAAGGTTGTTCAGGATGTTAATGAGGTCATGGCTAAACTCGAGCAGATGGACCTTGAAGAATGATGACTGAATCTTGAAGTTCGATTTCAATTCGATGCCAGAAATTCGAAACAGGTTCGCTGTTGCCAATAGAATAGGTCTAGGTAGCGGAAGAACTGTTGCAGAATTTCTCAATGCAGCCAGCCAGTCTGGACTGATCAACAAAAACGCGATTTACTATCCTTCATCAACGCAGATAGCCTTAGTGGCGCAAAGTTTGGGACTGACCCTCGGTAATCTCCTTTTCATTGGAAAATTACAAATTGTGGTGGATGGAGCCGACCAGCTGCTTCCGGACGGATGGTTCATAAAAGGGGGCGGGGGAGCACTTTTTAGGGAGAAACTGATATGGCAGCTCTCGACTGCGATTATCATTTTGGCAACCGAAGACAAGGTTTCTGACACTTTAACGGTTCCGGTGCCCGTTGAGGTTCATCCTATCGCCCTTCAGATACTGAAGAAGCGAATCAAGGAACTGAAGGTTTCTGACCGGCTAAGGGTTGATGAGAGGGGAGCACCAATCATAACTGAAAGCGGCAACATGATTGTCGATCTGGATATGAAGAATTATAACTTTGACAAGGTAAAGATCATTGCACAAAGACTGAGAGGAATATTCGGGGTACAGGAGGTTGGACTCTTTCATAATAAAAGAGCAATTATTTACTATCCAAAGCGATGAGCATTTTTCTTTATATATAAAAACCGGGTTCAGGTCGATAACTGTTATATAATTAGGTTATTCCGTGCGGCATGTGGAGCCACCTACGGGTATAATACTTGCGGGCGGATACGGAAAGAGACTAAAACCGATAACCGATACTACCCCGAAGCCCCTGATAGAAATAAAGAGTGGTTATTGTGTAATGGACAAACAACTTAATGATCTTAGATTCGCCGGTGTGAAGCGCGTCGTCCTTTTAACCGGTCATCTTCATGAGCTTGTGAAGGAAAGGTATGGAAGTAGCTGGAAGGGGCTGGAGATAACGCATTCGCAGGAGGAAAGGCCTCTCGGAACTTGGGGAGCAATAAGAAAGGCAATAACTGAACTTGGACTCACGGGACCATTAGCCATCATGAATGGAGATATCATTACCGACGTTGACCTCGCTTCAATGTTCGCAAATGGAAGTCATCCGGTCACTATACTTGGTGTTCAAATGAGAAGTCCTTACGGAACAATGGAGATAAGCGGTACTTCGATTGTAAGCTTCAGAGAAAAGCCCATTCTCCCTTACTACATAAATGGAGGCGTATACCATGTGAAGGACGCAAAGGAACTTCTGGACCTCAGCGGCGATATCCAACCACCGAGTAGTATTGAAAATGACGTATTTCCCAAACTTGCAAAAGCTGGGAAGCTAGGGGTTTATATCGAAACAGACCCTGACGTTCTTTGGAAATCACTTGATAGCGTGAAGGATTTAGAAGAGACAAGAAGCATCTATCAGAACAGGACAGATAAGCCTTGGGGTTATGAACTTGTAGTCGCTTTGACCAACAGCTATCTTCAGAAGAAACTGTATATTAAGGAAGGGTACAGAACAAGCATGCATTATCATGAAAGGAAGATGGAAACACTTTACGTTGTTAAGGGCAAAGTTAGAGTTGAATATCAGGACATGCCACCAGTTCAGCTTGAAGAAGGCCAGCGACAGACAATTGAACCGGGAACCGTGCACAGCATCGTCGCCCTGAGGAACACACTCATAGATGAAGCATCATCGCCTCATCCAGAAGATACTATAAGAGTAAAGGACTACTACGTGAGATGATTTCGTATCTGATTCAGATGCCCTTAAAGCGCTTGATTCTTATCTTCTGACTATTTGAGGAGCTAATTTTTGGGAAAATACGATTCCGCTGAGCGAATAGATTCCACCGGCTATCAGGTCGACCATGAAGTGCTGTCCAAGATATAATGTTGATAAGAGCACAAGCCCGGCTATAGGGATAGCGAGTACGCCGTAAATTCTCCTTGCTGACCACAACCCGTATACAAAGAGTATAACCAATCCCGCATGAAGGCTGGGAAAGGCCGCAAGTGGATCCGATTCTACGACTGAGCTCAATGAATGATAAAGAGAACCAGATTCGCTTGTGGAGGTGAGCAGATTTACAGCTTGGCCGGTGTACCAAGGAGGTGCAGAAGGCATAACCAAAAAGGTAAACAGTGCTAGGAGTACCACCAAGACGAGTGAATACAGATACTTAAAGTACGCCGATTTACTCACATACCAAAGAAACACAGCTGAAAACACAACCAACGGCAGGTGGAGTGCGTACACCCATATCATGAATTCAGTGAATGTATTGGAAAATAACGTAGATTGCAAGACCCCGGTCAGGTTAAAGCCCCATATTGCATGATCCAGTCTGAACACCTGGAAAACGCCCCTGATCGATTCTGCCGCACGATAAACACCGCCGAGCGCTTCGTATGAGAATATGATAATTATGTATGGTATCCAGACTCTTAACCTCGGAAATCTTCTCACTGCCGAGATACAGCAAATTAGCACGCTGAGAAACATTACCGCGAATCCATATTCTGTAAAGATTACGCCATATAATGAATAAAATGATATCAACATCGAAGAATACAGAACAGACATAATAAACAATCTATTGCCAATCTTCAAGACTTACATCTCTATCTTTTACCTACGCTCGGTGGCTATCTCTGATAAAGAGGGTTGGGGTATCGAAAGCAATCTGCCGTTAAGTTGCAACCATCGTTGCCTCTGCTTATAATCAGGGCAAAACCGCTCAATCTCAGTCCAGAATCTCTTTGAATGATTTTTTATCTTCAAATGTACAAGCTCATGAATCACAACATAATCCATGACTTCTTTTGGAGCCATGCCTATCCGGAAGTTAAAGTTCAGATTACCTTTGTGAGAGCAACTTCCCCATCTGCTATGCTGATCCTTAATGGATATTCTGGCCGGTACCAGCCCAGTCAACCTGCTGTTTCTCCAAACGCTTTGTCTGATGATCAGCGAAGTCTTTCTCTTCGTCCACTTATAAAGAACAGGAAAAGCGTCTTTCATCTTGTCTGTCCTTACAAGAAGAACCGACCCGCTAAAAGACACACTCGGTTTGATAGACTTATCAAACAAAAATTTGACCTCCAACTCCTGACCAGCCAGCATCATCAGCCAGCCGCCCGGGAATCAGTTCCTATATATATCCATGATAAGAAATCCATTCCATGTATGAATAAAGTTGTAATGGATCGAGCTTTGAATAGACTACATTTATATAGAAACTCGGTCGACCCGATGCAAAGAGGTAACATTTCCTGTGAACAAAGACCAGACTCTTGGAGTTGTTATTCTGATAGCAAGCGTTGTCGGGATTTTGATCTATGGTGGACTCTTGTTCTTTGCCGGCAGAGCCATAGCTGTGATCGTGCTTGAGATCACCGCTTTTGTTGCCGTGGCGGGGGTTTTGGCCATACTAGCCTGGATAGGATACACACTTGCAACCACCCCACCTCCTCAACCCATAGAAGAGATAGAAAAGGAGATTCAGATGTCCACAAGCACTCCACAGACATCCGCTTCCTCCCAGCCACAGGGAGGCCAAACAGCACCTTCGTCAACTTCAACTCAAACCTCTGAGACAGAATCCACGGGACCGTCCTCGTCTTCTGTCCAAACACAGACAGCCGGAGTCTCCAACCAATCCACCTCAGCTTCGCCTTCGCAACAATCGCCGGATTCTGCAGAATCCAAGCCAAAATCAAAATCAAAGGGTAAAAAGACTGAAAGTTAGAGTGGCGTACAATCTAATTACTTTTCGATGCAAGCAATTTTTCGTCTTAGATCAAAACTTCGTCGAAGCAAAAGATTGAACGATATATCTGTTGATTGTGTGCCTCGGTCCACAATTTGGTCTGAAGAGTGAATTCCAGGTAAAAACTTTTCACATTTAATAACCAGTTCTTTCAAGCAAAGACGCTTGACTTATAGTGAAGTTTATCCAAGCGGTGCATACATCTTAACTTTGGTGGGTGGCATTTTTGTTCTGTTGGGAGGACTTGGCCTTTCAACTGTGGGAGCAGTGCTGACCTTTTTTGCCTTTGGCCTTGGCGGCATCATAGGCATTCTGGGAATTATCTGGGGGATTCTCTTAATTTACGCCGCCACAAGATTGAAGTCGAATCCTGGCCAGCATGGTACATGGGGCGCACTAATTGTGTTGTTTTCCTTACTAAGTTGGTTCGGTGGCTTGGGCGGATTTCTTATTGGATTCTTGCTGAGCCTAATTGGTGGAATACTAGCAATTGTCTGGAACCCCACATCTATTTCGCCTCCTACGACATATCAGCCCACGCCCCAGAACTCAGGCCGATTCTGCTCAAACTGCGGTAGTATGGTTTCTCAGGAAACCAAGTTTTGTCCTCGTTGTGGAAAACAACTGACTTCATAAAACCAGCAATTGGATGCACTTGTATCTTGAGGATTCCATTCGATAGAGAGCGTACTAGCTCATACTCCTTAATATCAAAACAACTAGTCAAAGGTTTATTTTGGAGCGCCACCTACCATGGCTTTGAACAGAATTGAGGCATAAAATAACGGCTCTGCTGTTCGGAATATGTTGCTTATTGCTTCTCATTCTTTGGCTTGGACCATCTGTCCGAGCCTCTTCAGGAACCATTATGCTGTTTGTTACGGATAATCAAACCTCTGTCATGACAGGGAACTTTCAAGTATCTTCTAAGAGTATATCTATTCAGGGGGGCTCTTCGATAGCAATCTTTGTTGATGGAGCTGCCCCCAATGTCTCGCCGGCTTACTTTGCAATGAACCTAACAGGTGTGAATTTCTCAGGCTCTCAATTTTATCTTTACCTTTCTCAGAATGGCCTATCTCAAATATCCTCTGGAGATATTCAGTTTGCAGGCCCTTTTTCTGTTTCATCCTTATCAGGCGGTCCTGAACTGGTTAATGGATACTATATTGGTAAATCAGGGTCGACAGAATACATCTCGGGCCCCTTGCCTTATGGCGAACCGGGTGGTACATATTATATTAAGATTTACGATGGAAGTTCTTCCAGTGTTTCGGTGTCTCAGCAGGTTGTCAATATTCTTCCCACGATTGAAATATCTCCTGCGTCTGGTCCTGCAGGCACACCTGTAATCTTGACTGGTTACGGGTTCTCTCCAAATGGAATTGTAAATATTACTGTGCAAAACTCGACGACCTCCCCTGTCAGATTATATTATACTGTTAATGTAACGGCAAATTCTGAGGGAAGTTTTACTTGGTCGGTATCCAACAGCAGCACATTCGTAGCGCCCGATTTTGGGAAGGTTTTCAACGGTAGTCCGGTCGTTCAACCAGAGGGAAGGCTTTACTACGGGGCATATGATTGGAAGACTGGATATAGATCTTTCGCGCAGCCATTCAGTGAATATTTCAGGGAATTTCTTTATGTGCAGTCGTACGATCCTATCACAAAAACTTACCTTGTGCCGTCCGGTAGCTCCCCATGGGGGAATGGTACATCTATTGTAGCCTTTACCTATCAGGAACTCAATCTGACTGGCAATTATTTCAATCCAAAGTCAGGTGTTGCATTCACCCTTGGCGGGAAAGGCATCGCACCTACCTACTTTAAAGCAGAAAACGGTACAGGTTATTTTGTGGCGAACTTCACAGTTCCAGACCTTCCAGCAGGATATTATCCTTTGAAGGTAACGGATGCATCCGGGTCCATGATGCTAATTGTGCAGGTAATTCCAACAAGCTCTGTCATACCTCAGGTCACGATGACGCTCAGCTATTCTGTTCAGGGTGGAGGAAGCGGTTATTCTCCACCCGTTTTTACATACTATGTAAATGGTTCGCTGCACACAGTCAACCTGAACACTTCACCAACGAATTACAGGGTGGACAAGGGAACAAGTTGGTCGGTTACTGATCCTCTTTCAGGCTCTTCGGCAAATGAAGTCTGGAAACTCAATCAACCATCATATGGTACTGCGAATTCAAATCTAACGATCTTGTTCAATTATTATCACCAGTATTTGATAACATTCTCTTATGGGATAGGACCATCCCTGACCCAACTCCCTCCTGGTGGCGGTCCCATAACTCCCATCATCACCTATACTTCGTTTGGCACTCAATTCAACACTACAGTTGGCAATTCCGTCTGGGCCGATGCAGACACTACATATATCTATCAGAACCCGATAGAGGTGAGTCAAAGTGGGGAAAGGTACTCCACTCCGACACCCATAGGAACCGTCTCAACTTATGGACTTATTCAAAACACCTACTATCACCAGTACTTGGTTTACTTTGGCTATGTTGTAAATCTGGGGGGTTCGTATAGCCCTCCTTCTATATTGTACTTGTACTTTAACCAGAACACATCAACATCAGGTAATGTGGAGGTTTGGGTTGATTCCGGTTCTTACTACCTGTATCCATCTACCCTTCCAAGATCAACCTCAAGTGAACGGTGGGCAGCAACCTCCGGTAGCCCTCTTTCGGGGACGGTGTCTTCGTCGACAATACTATCGGTGGTATATACGCACCAATTCTATCTTACACTAGTGAACTCTGTTCCTGAGGGAGGAACCGTTTCACCTAACAGCGGTTGGTACGATGCTAACTCTCTTGTTTCAATTTCAGCTACACCTTTGCCCGGGTGGCAGTTTGGGTCCTGGGAAGGGTCCGGCTCGTCTTCGTTCAATGGGACGCTCGCAATCACCGCAGTAACTTTGGGTTCGCCTGTCACAGAAGTGGCTACCTTCTACCCTAGCCTCACGATCTCATCCGTTGGCGGTGGTTCTGTCTTCTACTCTTATGGTTCTTTTTCAGGCACTGTGTATTCCGGTCAATCCAGAACCATATATGTTCCCATGGGAACGATAGTCACATTGTCAAGCCAAACTACATCATTTCTTCAATCATTTAAGGGGTGGAGTGGCGCCTCGCAATCCACATCTGCGAGCGTAACTATTACAGTACAAACTCCCGTCACAATTACCGCATTGTTTGGTACAAACTACACAATTCTTGCTTTAATCGTAACTGTTCTGATACTGTTGGCCGTTGCGCTGATGCTGATTCTGTTGAGGTTAAGAAGACGTGGTTCGCAAACGTAGAATCAGGTAATACTCTTCTTGATCACCATAAGCGTTGAAGTAGCATGGGCCACAAGGTCTCCCTTCTCATCTTTTATGTCAGCGGCAGATAGTACAATTGTTCTACCTCTCTTCAAAATCTTGGCCTCAGCTTCTAGGATTCCTCCCCTCACCGCCTTTAGCAGATTAATTTTTATTTCGAGTGTGGTAACAGATTCACCATTTCTTAATGTGCTCCAAGCTGCACCAAACATGCTCGTGTCTGCAAGAAAGGTTGTGATGCCAGCATGAAGCGTACCAATGACATTCATGAATTCAGGTTTTACAGCCATCTTCATCTTGCACTTGCCATCTGAGATAAAGAGTGGCTCGATCCCTACGTTAGATACAGAGGGTGCGGAGCGGAAGAATTTTTCCATGGTTCCCATGTCATCACATGTTTTTCTTAATCTGTACCTAAAGGTATGTCCGAGTCTTTAAGTATAGTCAGCCTTCCGCAACTTGTACATCTATAGTATTCACCATCGCTATCGATGTACGATGTTGAACCACATATCGGGCAGTAAATTTGATCAACCACTTGCATAGAGCTGGCCGCCAGTTCACCCATTAATAAACACTCCATATGACGGATGACTAATCGACAGTAAACGAATGATGTTAGGTCAACCGATTAATGAATTACAGGCCCTTATCCGCTTTAATTAAGCGGATATTTTTGGTCCATCACTATCCTCGCGTTGATCGGACCTGAATGCTACGAACAGATTATAAGTTGGCAGGGAGCGTATGTCATAGATGGAAGCCAAAGCCAAAGCTACAACAAGAGAATCAGAGCTGAAGATCCTAGGCAGTTGTTCTAGGTGCGGTATTGCGCTTTCAAAATCGCAAGGTTTTCATTTTGTGCCCTTTGACAAAAAGGCAAGGTGGGAGTATCCCGCAATGGAAAGCAAGGAATTTCCGCTCCCGTGGAAGAGAGCAGTTGGAGTTCTCTGTGACACATGCTTCACTGCAGGATTGCCGCCACACTTTGCTGTGGAACTGAGGCCAGGGACATTTATTCAGTACACAAAAGTGGAACTACAGGATACCTTCATTCCCGATGCGGAGCTAATCAATTTCGTTCGTTCCCTTCAGAAGCCATTTCACTGGAGTTCTGCACCCGAAAGAATAAAGAACGCTGTAAAAGCGTTTCTTGCTGGTGAAGACATATCAGAAGCCGACCTTTCGCTCATTCAATGGTACGTATGGCAATGGGGATTGAATAGAAACGTCCCGGAGGACTTCAAGGAGAAGGTGGCACATTCCGACTTGGCAGATTTCCGAAGATACGTTGAGAAGGAGCTGAGGTCGAAGAGAGGGCTTGACCCTTTTGCTGATTAATCATTGTAAGTTAAGTTTCAAAATTATCTGTTGATGTCTTGATATATGATGAAAGCAGGACAGACAGTATAATCAAAGAAAGCTATTATAGACTCCTCAAAATCTTTGTTTTTGAAATTGAAACGTTATTATCTAATTTTCTTACTTCTCTGCCTTGTTTTGGTCAAGGTAGCCTCTGTCAGTGCGTCCTCCCACTCCGTTATTGTTGTTAATTTCGACGCTGAGGTGGACCCAGGTACCCAGCAGCTGATTAGCGATGCCGTTTCTGCGGCCCAAGAAACCGGTAGTGCTGCGATACTCATCGATATGAATACACCTGGAGGATTGCTTTCGAATATGCAATCAATCATATCAGACATCCAGTCTGCAGAAAATAATGGCATCAAAGTGTATACATTCGTGGAGCCATCAGGATGGGCCGCGTCGGCGGGAAGTTACATAGCGATGTCCACCGATGGCATCTACATGGGGAACGGTTCAGCGATTGGATCCTCTACACCTATTGTTGTCGGTGGTACATCACTTGAGCAAAATCATACCGAATCGTTTATGATTTCGTATATGGAATCGCTTGCACAAACTCACAACAGAAATGTGACGGCCGCTGAACTCATGGTTACGGAGGATAAGGCTTACACCGCAGACCAAGCAATCAAGGTTGGGATCGCAAATGGGAAGGCAAACTCAGTATCTCAAACGTTGACTTCGGTAGGTCTGTCGAATTACACAGTAATTCAGATGAATCTTAACGCTTACGATCAACTATTGAGCACTCTAAGCAACCCCACGGTGGATGGTTTACTTATGCTTCTCGGCATCATTGCCATACTTCTCGATTTATATCATGGTTCTTTGATACTTACAATCGTTGGCGCAATAGCGATTGCGCTGGGGTTCTTCGGCTCTCAACTTATAGGGGCACCAGTGGTTTCGCTTGTCGTGTTCGCAGCTGCCGCTGTTTTGATACTACTTGAATCAAAGACAGGACACGGGTTTTCCCTCATCGCGGGTGTAGCCCTTGCCATCTTTGGAATATGGCTTCTTGCGGGGAACTCGACGGGTTATTCTCCTTCTCCTTTTGGCGTTCTCCAATATGCCATATGGGGCATCGTCGGGGGATTATCTGTACTGGGCTCGTTGTACCTGATAAAACTACGTGAGGCTGCAATGAAGAGGCCGAAATTCGTAGGCGTAGAAAGGGTCATCGGTCAGGTTGGTTACATGACTTCTGACGCAACCCCGAATTCGCCAGGGACCGCGAATATAGCATCTGAGGATTGGACAGTTGTATCTGATGCTCCCCTGAAGAAAGGCGAGAGGGTCAAGGCCATCAAGGTTGAGGGTACTATTGTTACCGTGGTGAAGGCGGACGATGGTAGTTAACTATAGGCGGATGGTTAGGTTCGGACCCGGAACTATCTCGATCATTGCGGCTCTTCTGATAATAGGGGTAGCCCTGATCTATCTTGGTTATTCACGTATGATAGCCAATGCTGAGGGCGGGGGAACTTTTCTTCTGCTTGGCGTAGTGATCATTTTGGTTGACCTTTTCATCCTGTTGGGGATTGCAACAACAAGGGTGAGCAGGGTTGAAAAGAAGTATCATAATCTTTCTTCGCTGGTAGGAAGGAGAGGGATCGTCAAGCAGGAAATACCAAGGGGAGGAAGAGGTGTTGTCTTGGTAGAGAACGAATTATGGACAGCCACTTCTGATGAATACCTGGAGGAAGGCGCTAAAATTAAAATCATTAATATAGAAGGTGTAATTTTACATGTTCTTAGGGATACATAATATTGATGACCTCTCTTTTTCAATTATCCACAGATCAGCTTCCCACGATTTTAGGAGTAATAATAGCTGTAATTATCATCCTGGTGTTTCTTTCCAAGGCCATAAAGATAGTCAAGGAATATGAAAGAATAGTAGTTTTCAGGTTTGGCAGGGTTCTGGCAGAAAAAGGACCCGGCCTTGTACTGATATATCCTTTTATTGACCAGCCCAAAAAAGTGGACCTTAGAGAGCGATTTATCACCATCCCGCACCAAACCTGCATCACCAAGGATAATGCACCTGTGGATGTCGATTTTATAGTTTATTTCAAGGTGTTTAATGCAGCTGATTCTGTGATTCAAGTTCAAAATTTTGAAGGCGCTGCTACGGGCATTGCCACTACAACTTTGAGGGCGGTTGTTGGCGATATTATTCTGGACGAGGTTTTAGCCAAAAGGGAAAACATCAACGCGATCCTGCGGACGAAGCTTGACGAAGTTACATCGAGATGGGGTGTCAAGATAGCAAACGTCGAGATAAGAGAGATACTTCCTCCCAAGAACGTGCAAGATGCCATGATTCTGCAAATGTCTGCAGAACGCAGTAGGAGAGCACTCGTAACAGAAGCGGATGGGAAGAAGACAGCATCCATTACTGTTGCAGAAGGTGAAAAGCAGTCGAACATACTAAGGGCTGAAGGAGAGAGACAGGCTGCTATACTTAGAGCAGAAGGGTACGCCACGGCACTGCAAACCATATTCAACGCGGCAAAGGGTATAGACCAGAAGACTATGATACTTCAATATTTGGATGCCCTTAAGACGGTGGGTTCAAGCCCATCCACAAAATTCATCTTTCCAATGGAATTAACTAATCTGATGACTCCAATACAGAAATTCCTCAGGAACAGCGAGATGAAGGATTCCGATAGTGCCGGCGAGCAATAAACCGCAGAAATAACCTACCGGCTGGCTACATTCACATATATCACTGTAAAGTCAAAGTTTACAACCCATGTTTATTCGGTCTTCCCATGATCTGTCCGGTCAGTTAGCTGTTCGTCCACACCTTCAGTCGTGTTACTGTTAGCGGAGGTTTCCTTTCCCTGGATCAGATTTCCCAACCGATCCAAATAATCTGAAAGTTCGTACGTGGTGCCACAGTACTCACATTTCATAACATATCCCGGTGACATCTTTAATTCGGCTCCGCAGTTGGAGCATTTCAGCTGTTTGATTACAACATGTGAGGCAGTTGTCCCTATAATTCCGCCTGGAGTAAATTTCGATCCCAGCTCTTTCACCACCTGCTTTGTGACTTCGCTTACCTGCTCCTCGAGAAGTTTGTGAAGTTTATTCAGCTGGTCGAGATAAACCGTCAGCTCTCTGTCCTGCTCCCCCGTAATCACCCTCTTTAGTCGGGCTGTCGGTCGTTGTGCGTCCTTGCGTTCAACTAGTAATAATTCGCGTATGACTGTTAGTTGCTTGTAGGTCTGCGCAATCGATAGTATAGATTCTCTTAATGCAGGTGACAACTCCTCTTCCTTCACATCGTAACCACATATTGACTTGATCTGTCTCATGATTTCTGCCTTCGCGTCTTGTAGCATCAAGGTTGGGCTCTCCTACAGAAACTGCATTATCTGCTGGTAAATGGCCTTGGCATCACGCGGAGGCCCGTAGATCTGAACGAGTGTTTTGCCCTGAAATTCAATTACTCCAGATCTATTAAGCAGTCCTTCTTCCCTGTATTTGACATTATGGAACTCCTCTAGCGGTATAGAAACAAGGTCGTCGCTTTTTAAAAGCGCACCTCTTCTAGCGTACATTATCAATCTTTTGTTGGTTACTAACACTTGATATTTCTTCTCACCATATCTCATCTTAGAAGTACTGCTAAACCTGATCTCCTCCCCTGGTGTCAGGAAATCGTCGATTGGCATGTTCCCGGAAACAAATACGCTCGAAATGCAACATATAAAGACTTTAGCCAGCGCTCGAATATTAAAGAACCAATGTTGAATTCTTTCTTATATGACTTATATGAGAATTACCTATCAGGCAATTAACGTTATTGTCAAAAAAAGTGACAAAGGGTTCTTAAAACATTGAACCCTAATTGCGTGGCATTCGGAGAGGAAGAATGAAAGCAGAGTCCTATCCCCTGGTTATCAGCGTTATACTACTTGTTGTGGGACAGTCTTCGATGATACAGGGGATAGTGAGTATCAGTACATCCTTTCTTAGCGGTTTGCCTTGGGTTCAATTTTTTGGCGTGGGCTCAGGTGTGGTTGCGATGGGGGTTTTCTTTATTTTCCTCGGCATCTCTGCCCAAATTGTAGGCTTCATTACCATATTTTTCATGCGGGGTAGACGCAGCAAATACGGTATTGCCGAGCGCGTGCCCCAAAAAGCATGACCTATGTCTCTTATTCTAATGCTCTAGAAATGCATCTGCACTAATTTTGAACTCGTTCAAAAACGCTTGTTTAAATCATCATCGCATTTAAGGGGGGCCGAGAAGCAATGTTAGAAGCACTACAACCCCACCTTCTGCCGAAGGTGATACCAACACCCGTTGGACTGCTCTTTTCACTCCTTCTTATTGTGCTTGCCTTAGTGTTAATGTTTGCGGGAAGAACCGTGATCAAAGCCGTCGCATTCCTCACCGCGGGAATTGCAGGCGCGCTTGCTGGTTTGGTTGTAGGCGGGTCGTTGCTCGGAGTCTTGGGTGCTATCGCTGGAGCGATTGTGGGATTTCTTTTACTCGGTTTCATAGGTTACTCATTAATATATCTTGGTGTAGGTCTTGCTCTTGGGTACTTCGCATTCGAGCTCGCCAAATCGTTTACAACTTCGTTCACAATAGAAGTTGTGGTAGGAGTAATATTCTTTATCATAGGGGTTGTGCTGACAAACAAGATCCTTGAACTTGTAACAGCCTTTCTGGGAGGTTTGTTGCTTTATGACGCTCTCACCTACCTCTCAGTGCCGCAACCTTTAGCCTTAATAGCATCCATAATCCTTGCTGTGCTCGGTCTTTTTGTACAAATGAGAGGCAAGAGTCGGCACCGAGCTTCGACAAGCGTGCCTCAATCGGTATGAATGTCAGAACCATGATTAGCTATCCGTTCTGAAAGCCGTCATAGAAATCTCCTTAAAAACACGCCGTACTTGGCTATAGCCTAATTACTCACTTCGGGGAGCCAACATAATATATGACATTTTGCGAATCTGTGAATATATATTAAGTTCTATCATTTAAAGTATAGTTAACGAATCTGTATCTCTCGGATAATCGGTGATCCATTCAGCACCATCTTCACCAATAACTATCGTGTCTGAATGCCTAAATCCACCGAGCCCAGGGATATACAATCCTGGTTCCAGACTCATCACCATCCCTGGCCTGAGCAAGGAATAATCCCCGATATCCAGAAACGGCGCTTCGTGTCCTTCAAGCCCCATCCCGTGTCCCGTATGATGCAGAACATAATCTGTCAATCCATACTTATTAGCAACCCTATACGATGCGATGTCAATATCGGAACATTTCGACCCTGGCTTCATTGCGTCGAAGGCGGCATTTTGCATTTCAAGGACAATTTTATGGTAATGAATCATCTTCTCAGTGGGTTTTCCAAGAAAGAGATTCCTTTCAAGCTCACTGTGGTAACCGTCTACGTCTGCAGAAGCACCTGTACCGAGCATGTCTCCGAACGCTATAGGACGTCCGATACTCAATGAATGAGGATAAACTGAATGAACACCCACCTGCCCCCTAAATCCCGCATGTGCAAAAAGTGGGGTGGCAGAAGTAGATGTGTAATCTTCGCCAAGAGTCTTCTTCATTTCCCGAGAAGCTTTCAAAGAAGCTATTGTGGAAACCTCCCAGTCATAAACACCTGCCTTAGTTTCATGCTGCAGATATTCATGGGCAACTTTCCCCCACCTGACCGATTCCTTCACAAGGGAGATTTCATTCTCTGATTTTACGATCCTCATGTTGTAAACATCCTCTCCGATATAGACAAATTGAGTTCCTGGCATGATATCACTGAGATTCAGCCCTTTGTACCCCCACGGGCTGGAATAAAATGAAGGATTATCCACACCTATCCTCTTTCCACTTAATCCGATTTCTGCCAACAACAAGGCGAATTTCTTCATCGGATGTGAATCGCCGGGATAGTCTAGATAAGTGAATGTCCGACTAACAAGCTTGGATTGCAACAATATATGATCTTTTTCCATTATTGGGCCTAGGAATGACACATCGTGACCAGGAGCTATTACCAAAGCCGCCGGCCTCTCGGTTGGCAGATATCTATAGCCGATAAAATAGGCGAATGAAGTGCTGCCACTTATATAGACAGCATCAAGTTGTTTTTCAGCCATGAGCCTCTCAAGAACGTCTAATCTGTTTTCATATTCAGAATAAGGAAGTTTGAACATACTTGAATATTATATTGATTTATATTTAAAATCTTTCGTGTTATATATACTGATATCTCAACTTTAATAAATCAGCACATGCCATGCTACGTCATTGGTAACAGAGCAAAGGGAGAAACGGGGGAAGGGGTCTACCTTTAGCCTATTCCTTCGGGACCTAATGAAGTATGAGGGGGTACGATTTGCTGCACTATATGAAGGTGAACGTCTTATCGAAGGGGGGATGAAAGAAGGCGTTCATTCCTACGACCCAGAATCAGTTTCAAAGGAAATTGACTTGGAGATTGCAATTTTGGGAAACGTCGCAAAAAGGTGGGAAAACTGGTTTGGAAAAATGAGATGCGTAGTCCTTCGATTTGAGAGGGTAAATATCATTTTTGTACCATTTGGGGCAAAACAGCGATACTTGGTTGTCAGTACAGAATCCTCATCGGACCCCGGCATTGTGTTGAATAGAATAGGAAGAGGGCTCGCGGTGGGATGAAAAATGACTCATTCGGAACCGCGATGTTTTTCACAGAACGATTAAAAGTCCAAATATACGAGAATGTCTTGAAGATATGACAGAATCTGAAAAGGACAATCGGAAAGAGTTTGCTAGAATGGTGGAAAGAGCCCAAGACTACGATGAATTATTTGAGCTCGTGAAGAAGGCCGTTGAGCAGACTATTGGGGAGCACAGGGCCGGTCTAAGCCTTGTGCTGACTGATATGCCAAACACAATTGGCGCATTTTATCCTGCATGGTCAAACTATATAGTCGTAAACAGAGCGTTGATCGAGGAGATGAAATCGCTGGTAAGGGATCCCAGAGAACTAAACGGATTTGTATTCATGATATTGCTTCACGAATATCTACATAGCTTGGGGCATATGGAGGACGACGAAGTGAGGAGGATATCTAAATCAATATGCATGAAGACTGTTGGGCCTGACCATCCTGCGACGAAGTATGCAGAAGGAAACTGGTTGGAGATGTATCCGCAATTATCTCAAACCGGAAGACCGTTTTCCAAATTGTACAGAACAGTTGAGAAATTTGATTCTTCTAGTGCACCCTATCTCGGATAGGCGATTTTCGCCCAGAAAAAATAGTAGCTTCTACCTGCTCGCAGCGGTTATTAGTAGAGGGTCGTTCTCACCTGTTTTGTTCTTTTCCTCAGTTGTATCTCCTACGAGTTTCGGAGTAGTTTGATAATCTTCACCACTTTCCTGCTTCGTATTAACTTCATTTGGAGCCAAAGGCTTCATATGTACCTCAATCGATGAGACTACGAAACCAGCCTTTAGATTCTTGATTATTGCTTGTCTTAGGCTTGCAAGTATTTCTTCCGTTTTCTGGTCTAAATATTCGTCATTCGCACCGACCGAACTGGTTCCCTTTGACTTGAATAACCTGAATATTCCTTTACCAGAAAGGCTACCCAGAGGAAGCGGTTCCGGAACTCCCCCTTCCGGAATCGCCTCTGGGTTTTCTGGAGCCGGCTCAGACTGAGGGTGTGGGACGGGCTCATCACCCGGCTCAGGCTGTCCCGCCAGACCCCCAGCCTCGTGCTTCCCTTCGCCTAGCTTGAAGAACATAATAGATACAGTTGTTGCTCCTATCCAAGTAAGCAGTGCAACAGGTGTAACCAGGTACAGCTCTGAGGCTGAGGTACCTGAACCTGTACCGTAGATGAGAGAGGTCAATGTAAAAGCGCCTGCTATAAAAGCAGGTAGGGAGAATATCAGTGCCCTACGGTCTAAACGTGGGCCCCAATTAATCAGCTCTGCTAACATCGGGTCAAAGTTCAATGTCTTAATTATTAAACTTATTGAACATAAACTAATCTTTGACCAATTATCATACGTTTGGCCCTTGGCTAAAAATGTATATAGGATTATTTTAGTTACCAGAAGACCATTCACAACCATGCGACACGAACCGCGACGAAGTTCGATCGATTAGGCCATAATTTTAAACGGAAGTCAACTCCATGAGGAAAATATGTGGCAGAGAAACTCGGGGCAAGAAAGTGGGGAATTGATCCCCTGGCCTAGGTTCAATGTACTGGGCTGCAAACACCCCGTCGGAAATGTGCGTGGCCAAGACCACAGGACTTAGCAAAAGAAGAGGTTTAGGGAAACAAAGAAACCCACACTTTGTCGATGGGATAAATTTGTTTCCCCAATGCTAATATATCAAGAATGATAATTTCTGGTAGCTACAGTGGGGCACACC
>Ga0080006_1148632_pt1 | contig 142484 bp, 142 predicted proteins | sample RS3BMetagenome_FD_69209 | JGI IMG/M metagenome (GOLD analysis project Ga0080006, IMG submission 69209) | Ferric oxide microbial mat and aquatic microbial communities from Rainbow Spring, Yellowstone National Park, USA - RS3B (SPADES... ...
ATGGTGTCCGGTTTCTTACGAACCCCTGTTCAGCAGTGGCGCGAGTCATCCTGATACCGGTGGTATAGGGAATCCCAGCGTCAGTGCGTTGAAAGCGCCTCTCTGAACAGACAACCGACCAGCCTCAAACGACCTATGATTCTGAAAGCCCTGACTGCACTTGTACGGTTGTTGAGGCTGTTTATCAAGAACAAGATCGGAAACAAATGGAAACACAGGACCAGAACGAGCAGTTCACTGTTCCATTATTTTCTTATACGACAATAGAAACTTGGTTGAAGCTGCTATTCACTGGGTACCGAGCCTACGCTCGTCGCTTCCAGCGGTCCAGCATGAAACGCCACCCGCACCGAGTTCGACACCGAACACCAGCGGTGCGCCCAGCAGCTGCCTGCTCGTCTACATCCGTATTCGCCCACGGCATTAGCGGATGCTATTCTGAGAATCCTCCAGCAGCGCATTTCATGGAGCAGTAAGTGCATCCCTTCGCTATGAACTTGGAGCGTGGAGCCGACATTCTGGGATCTGGACAAAGCGCAGGTCATAACGTGGACCATGTTGTACCAGACTTGCCGGTAACAGCTGAAGGGCAAGCGCTCCCTCTAGTGCAAAACGAAGCGAGTCTTTCGGGCTTTGGGGAACAGCCTCGTACCAGTCGACGTCGTTCAGAACGAGTCGTATCGCGCGCTCCAGTGGAGTACTCAGAGACGGCGTTGCCAAAGCAAGCCGAACGCAAGGCGAAGCGTCGCGAAGCTGCGGGCAGCGAGCCTGCCGCTGGTTTAGCGGTACGCTCTTCGGAACAGGAGCTTCTCCACAATCCGGAAGTTGTTGCACTTGTAAGCGAGTTTGCACGATATGGAAGGCCGCGCTGGTTCACTCCAGAGCGAAGTGTGCCTCGTGGCATGCCGCCACGGGCCCGAAACGACCTGCCCATTGCGGAGCTGCTTAACTTGCTGACTGGTGCCTCTGCGTCGCTCGGGAGAGTCGTGTCGGAACAGGATCGTTGGTCATCAGCACTTGAAGAATTCTGCCCGCCGGGTATATTAGAACTTCTCAAGTCAAGAACCGACACAATGTATGTGAACCCGATCGAACGAGGAATCGCGTTGGTTCAATCGAACCGGGAAACACGAGCCTTTCTTCAGTATCTGATCTCGACGCTGGTGACTCCGTTTACCGATCATCCTCTTGCCACGGTAAGCAAATGGCTGGAACTCGTTTCCGACTATTTGGCCTTGAATGCTGACGAGCTGCTCCTCATGCTCATCTATCTCGTTCGCTACATCGCTTTAAATGCGAAACACCCGCTCCGCGGTGCCGCGGAGAACGCCGGATCGACTGAACAGGAAGTGCTCCGCGAGAGGCGCAGCGAGATCGCCTCTAAGGCTCACGAACCGTCGATGACTTTTGGGCTTGCACCCAGCGACTTTGAACGACCTCTATTTCGGCCGATAGATGTGTCGACGGGCAAACCAATGCGGGCCTGCAATGAGCCAAGGGCTCAGCAGTGGGAGCAGGTCCTAGCAGTCGCAGCGTACACTGCTGTGTTCTCCCTGGAGGAATTTCCGCGACGAACGGAGCTTGAAATACGTGATCTTCTGGGTGGTGTGCGATGGAGCATGCGAGCTGCTCAGCTACTCGTGTACGACGCGGTAGAATGGCGGCTCCTCGTTCTTGAAGCCGAATACGTGGCAGTACGTGACCTTGTACTCCAGGCGGCGATCCACGGAGAGCAGAGTCCCTCGCAGTTGTTAGCGGATACGATCAGTGTGGTTCGTTTAGAGCGTGCCCGCGCGGACCGCGAGCGCCAGACCTTTTTGCGCTCTGCGGGCATCGCTCCGGATTGTTGGAGTGAAAGCTCGGTGACGAGTCCCTCGATGCTTCAGTACGAACATGTGATTGCGGATGAGCACGAAAAGGTCAATGATATGCGCCGAGCGTTCCTCGAAAATATGAACACCCTGTCTGGTGCAACCGCGCACGATGAGGTGATGATCGAGCCGCTTCCGTTTTCACCAACCATGGATGATTAGGTTGCATGGAATGACGCTGATGCTTTTCGACAAGATCGTCGGTGCAACTACCCATGCGAGTTAGGCAGTGATTAAGTCGCCCAATGTGGCAGCAGGCTCCTAGGAGACACACCCTGAACGCTGCCAGGGCTACCTTTGTACGAACGGGAACATCCGGATTCGTACCTCGAACGATCCATTCAGGGAATGGCTGCATATGTAGCGCACCCCGCGACCTGAGCCTCATGAGCTGTACCGCATAGTGGTCAGCGCTGGTGGCATTTCGAGGCGACTCGAACCCGTAGACGATCTCGACATGATGCGCCCATAAAATGCAGTTTTTGAAAAGATATATCCGATCGCAATATGTGCTTGGTAGCGAGAAGTGCGACTGGATCCAAGTGTTGTACTTTGTAAAAAATCGTATCATGTCGAGTTTTTGCGCTTTGTTAGTTTGCATGTGTGTCGAACGTTTATGAAACGGTATATGAAGAATTCTCCAACCCTTTGATATGAATCTGTCTTTGGATGCGATCTCTGTGCTATCGTATTGTCATCGTGAAAAGCGCAACGCGTGCTTGAACTTTGGACTAATCTCGCATGCATGCATGCATGCAACAAGAATATCTGGTGGAGTCGCACTAGCGACTACAGTGGAGAACAAAAAGTAGTTGGCACGTGCGCGACTCTTCGAGTTCTTCGAGATGCCACAAAACCTTTCGAAACCTCATCCAGTCGGACAGTCTTTTGGAAGCAGTACGTTTTTGGGCATGTGTTGAAATCGGGTCGTAGCCGCATCTGTGATAGCCCACGACCGGGGGTATGGTTTCTCGCGAGCGTTTGAAGCGTTCAGCATCTGTTCCATTTGGCGACAGTAAACGACAAGTGGGCTCGGATGCAACAACAGGAATGTGTTGCGTCAAAAATTGGGTACACGCGTTATGATGTTTACCTTTAGCGTCTACATTCCTTTTAGATGAAAACAGAGCACGGAACTGCTTGCTCTAATTCCGGTTTTCGATGTTTTCCAAACCTTTTTCTTAGATGTATAGCTTGGGCATTCAGACGATAGAGAATAGGGTTTATCGATTCATAGGGAGTTTTGAGATTCTTGGTTGTATTTTCGGTGCGACTTTTTCGACACCGTGCCGATGGAATTCGTCATAGGACGGGAGTCAAGATCATAAGCGACGCCCTTGCACCAGGACTCGCAAAATAAGCGATATCGTCACATTACCCGCAAGTACAAGACTCCGCTTTTCATATAAACGTACGTGTAGGATGCTCAGGTCACGCGTCCTTCAATTTTTCAATGCGTCTATTTCAAAACAGGCCCTTGACGCAGCACTTGCGCCACTAGATTAACGAGGACAAAAACTAGATGTCGTCCCTTGAGGGCTTGTTCACAAGCTCGTGCCTCAAGATCGTTGAACTCGTCAAGTGAAGTTATCTGTTTCGTAGGAACGAAGAATCTTTCTCTCTGTGTGTGCATCCATAAAAAAGGATTCTCCACCACCATTATATATTCTTAATGGGGCATGCTCCGCGGGGGCTCTCGTCTCTTTCATTTCCATGGAAAAAAGACTCGGACTCGGAATTGATTCATTGCAACGACCGCCTCCAGAGCAATTTGCGTCATCGCTTTGCATGAAAAGAGCCTACACGGATCAAAGTTTCACGACTTGATCACCAACCTAGAATTTTCCATCTGGTATTTGTCTCATCATGGACACCATCGCGTTCCACCACCAATCCCCTATCGAATAGAGCAGCATGCGTTTGCGCGTGCAGCGGACACAGTACTCGACGAGGGTATCGCCTGAAAGTAGCCCCTGATTGTAGGGTACGGCACACAGCCCGCCAATGGAAAAAAGCCATCGAGAGCAGCCTCCTCGTACAGTCAAGGGCATGCACCGAGCGTTGAGGCAAGCATTCACGCGCACTAGGGCGACTCTCGTAGGAGTATGCATGGTGGACGCATCGCGGAACACCTGACCGCAGTTGAGTGTCACCGTTGCGAATAGCGTATTGCGGCTGTGTACAAACGAGATGAAAATGCTAATCGAGGCGTCGATCGTAACTACCGTCTGTGTATGAACCCCGTTGCCAAGAGCTCAGTGCTCGCAAATGGGGGCGATAACGCAGCCTTCAACATGCCTCGCCTGCTGACATCGGCGCTGGAGACAAAGGAGACTCCAGTGTATTTGAAACAGGGTATAAGAGGTCGCAAAACGAAGCGTACATGCAATCATCCTGTAAAGCGTTGCGTTGAAAACAACGGAAAGCGACCCAATAATAAGCGTGTGTCATGCTATGTTGGAGAACCGGTTCCATTTCTTATTCCGACATTTCCGTATTCTCCTGAGCAATCGTGCTCTGAGATTTTCTTTATCCAGAATCGTATCCGGAGCGACTGAGGTCTCTTTCGGCTTCTCGGAACGCGTTGCGCATCCGAGTGTAACGTTTGTTCGTTTTCGCTGATCGCATACCACACTCGAAACCACCAGTTGAGACGCTGGCAACGTCTCCTGGACATACACCCAGCTGGTGCGTTTGTCACCAGCGGCGACGCAGTGCGCTGTGCACTTGCGCCATGTCCGAAACAGGTCTCGAGCACAGCCAGGTAGACGTGGTTCAAAGCTCTGGAGACGAAGCTGAGATTCGTTTCGTGACGAGCAAGCGTTCAGGGTACGTGGCGCGAGCGCATCGAAACCCGCTAGCTATTGGCGGCTTTGCAGTTCCGCTGAGTCCGAAACTTGTAACCTGGACTGGCGTCTTTCCGGGAGTAGCGAGTCCCAAGGTTCGTGTTGTTGACATCGGAAGCGGATACGGAGGACTGTTACTATACCTAGCGACGCGTGTTGCCCCGGACTGTTGCGTGCTCGGCCTCGAGATTCGCACTGCGGTATGGCAACAGGCACACCAGAAGCTGCTCGAGCTTCGTTCCACTTGTGGAGCGTATCGACGCGTTGCGTTTCTGCATACAAACGCACAGCGATATCTTTGGAACTACATCGAACGTGCAAGTTTGGACGCGCTTATTTTTGCGTATCCTGATCCACACTTTAAACGGAAAAAGCACCGCCAACGAATCATCTCCAGGACCTTGTTGCCGCTCTATGCGTACTTGCTTCGAAGAGGCGGCCGCATCTATACCTCTACTGACGTAGAAGCGCTCTATAAATGGATGCATGATCGCTTCGAAGAGAGTGCACTTTTCGTGCGTAAATGCCGCTTAATCGAGCGTCACGGCAAAAGTCGATATAACCCAAACCGGGTTCCGGAATCGAAGCCGATAGAGGACTCGGACGAAGCCTCCATTCAGTTCTTCAAGAACGATCCCTATGCCGCTGCGGTGCGGGACTGGACCGACGAGGGCCGTCGTGTATCGCGTGTTCAGGGTGACAAGTTCCTGCTCGTGTACGAGAAAGTATGAGCGCCATTTCTTCTGCACATTCACTTCATGACCTGGACGAGACGCCGTACTGCGGTGCCACCAGCAGCGCATACGCATCTATGACAGGAACGTGAGGGTTAGCGCGTTGCAGCATTCGCAAGTACCGCGTGTTCTGCATCGTTATTGGGATGAAGTAGCCGACCCACGTTGCGCGGTCGATTGCAAGCTGGAACTCTGGTACAGGAACATGCTGAACTGTAAGAATGGGTAAAGCAGAACGCCGCGTTAGCAAAAGGAGGTCGCATGTACCAGCGTTGAACAAGTTTTTTCTCCAGGGGATCTGTACAGCAAAGACGGAAACTGCTGCGCATCGAAGCTCCCCTGAACCCGCGCTTTTCATACGCGATATCCAGCACGAGCCTAATTCCAATACAATAGAGTCCAGAGCAACGTGTTCCTTGTGGGCATTGATGATCAGCTTGTCGTAACGTCGTACAATGCTGTCGTCGGCTTGCAACGCGCTACGCTAAGCCTGGCGCCTTGCCGTACAACGGTTGTAGTCGCCGTCACTGCTGTATCGTTGTTTTCGTTTGGGGCGCTTCTACGTTCGGATCCCGCACCAAGCTTGCTGTGATGAAGCAGGAGCTAGCTCCTGCAGTTTCCAGGCCACCACAAGAGGATCAACAACAGCTCGATGAATTGTTCGAACGCGCTCGCGAGTCATCAAAAAAGTTGACGCGAAACGCGGCTGCTCAATGTTCGCGAAGCAGCCAAGGCAATCGAAAGCCGGAACGGAGCCTCCGTCGCTTCGGCAACACTCCCAAGAAAGATGGTCGTATCGGAGTCCAAAGAACGCTGACGAAGCAGGATACGAAGCAGCTGCCCAGGAGACACTCGCGTGTGGACGCAGCATCGCCAGTTTCACGAACGCGATCAGCGCGAACCGAGGAAGGCTATCGAGTCTTTAGCCTGGAGGAGCTGGCCACGGATCAACCGGAAGGTCTGAACGGTCCGTGTCCCTTTGACTGTAACTGTTGTTTCTACTGAACCTGGAGTTCGGTTCCGTGCGTGGTAGTCGCAGGTGCTCTGCGCTATAAGCGATAACGCTGACATCGCGTTCGTGCGGCAAGAGCAGCTTCTGGAATGCCTCACGAAGCCGAAACCGCTGTAGTCGCAAATTCTACAGCACGCTGTGGCAATACGTTCCAACTCTTTATGCGAACTTGCACAGATTCTCACACCCGATGCCCTGGAGCTCCGGTGCGCCAAACGGAGCTAGTAGCACATGCGACCGCATGAAGCGACCCGCAGCAGTCGCCATGATCCACAGAATGTCTACACTTTCGTGTCGAATGAAGTGCTTGTCCGCGGTAGTGAAATAGTCGCGAGGCAACTTCGCACACCGTTGGCGACGATAGTGCGCTCTCCCGCGGATGCAAGCAAAACCGGTCGGTTTCCGAGCTGCGTTCGCATTGACGCTATGACGGACGCTCAAGGTAGACTCGACGAACGATGAAACATACGAAATGACCAGTATCTTCGAGGGCAAGTACGGGTAGTGGAAGTTCGAGGTAGATAGTGCGCGGAATGCTGGACGATTTCCCGGTCGTTGATCTCAGACGTGCATTCGGGGATGCCCCGTTCACGCTCGCTTTCTGCCCATCCAAGAAACGGGTACGAATCCTCATGTGGCAACATGCCTGCACTGCCTACAACAAGCCGTACGTGTGATAGACATCAGGTTGCGGACGCTGGCACCGGCACCATAACTACTGATTGTTCTGTTCGTGCGCAGACTGCGACCAGTGGCATGGATGTGCGTCATCCGCTTTGGGAAACGCAGTGCGACTGTGTGGATGTGCGGAACCAAATGTATCGTTGTATGCATCTAAGCATCGTGCCCAGTGACTCTGAGCACACGCACGACAGCTCAGCTGTGGCAGCAGATGGCATACGAGCCCAGGCGCTGGAACGAAGCGTCGGCCACAGCCCCTGATACGACCCTGGCGAATGGGATGCAAGGCAGCTGTTGTCGCCACCACGTACTCCTGATGCCTGGCATTGCATGAGCTTCGACTCGTGGAAACCGGCAAAGCGCCTGTGAAGTGCATGCAGGCTCTGGGCGATAGTGTTAACAGGTGCCTGCCCGTGGACGGTGGTGCATGCTCCGGGCGCTGCATCGGACCCGAGAATTGTGCTGCATCCGCTCAAGTAGCTTTGCTGGATGTGCTTTGTTTGTTGAGAGCTGCCCCAGCAACGCGCTGCACTCTGGAATATTGTCCACGATCATCGCCAAGCGCGAAACTAATTCGTTGCTTCGTGAGTCGACTGACAAGCTTCGGCTCTGATTCCTGGTGTACGAGGTTCTCGGCGACAATGTCGGAGCGATTCCGGACCACGAAGCATTCAAGCGTATTGAAATTCGAGTGGATTCTATTGATGTGACCGTAAGCGACCACCGACGACAACGTCGATGATCAATGGTGTTGTCTCTGTGCGAGTGCACGCAAGCATGACGGCTTGCACGTGCACAAAACGCGGCATTCACGCCAATATCCCTGGATTCGTGCTGCCCTCTGTTCAGAACGGTACAGCGTCGCATAGCTCGTCACGCACGAGCCTTTTCGAAAGATTCCCAGTACCTCGTCGGTGTCGCATCACGGGCCTGCGGCACGAGGCGCTTGCCGGGGTCTGTGGTGCGGCCCTTACGTATCTGCCGGGTGCAAGCGTCCTTCGCTCAGCTGAAGCGTTCGCATTTGTCAAGCAATTGCACTGCATAGGGCCGAATCAGGAGCTTGATTTCGCATTCGACTCTTCGCTCAGGCTCTTTTCGATAAAATCCACAACCCGATTTTCCCACTCAGTTGGATACTGATCGAACAGGGCACAGTGTGCCGCGTCCGGAGCGAGCCACAGCTGACGGGGCTCGTTAGCCGCTGCGAAGATGCGCATGCCATGGTCGACGGGCACGATTTCATCACCGGTGCCGTGCAAAACGAACAACGGACAATGAATGTCGGTCATGACGTCGACTGCGCCGCAGCGCGTCCGTCCTCCGAGCACTCGACTGAGGGTGCTGATCACTACCCAGAGCCGGCGCAAATGAGACCCTGGTAAGGCGCTCGGTTCGCGGTCTACCCATGCGAGACGAAACAGCAGCACTCTGCTTGCAAACCAGAAGAGTGTCTTCCGCGCAAGATGATACGAATCTTTTGGCAGGTAGTTGAGCGAGAGGCGCTCCAGATGGAAGATAAAGAGTTCGTCAGGTCGGGCCAGCGGGTTCTCTGCAATGATGCACTGCACCGGGAAATCAAGAGAATGCTGTTCACTAAGCGCTTGCGATGATTCGTGCCGCTGCCCGACGATTTGCAGTTTCAGGAATCGATGCAAACGGATCCATTCAGCTGCTGCGAGCAGGCAGGAAGAGGCTCCCGCTGAAGTCCCCAGAAGAACGATTCGCTCCGCTTGCAGGGCATTGTAGGCATACGCTATAGCCGCCAGCACATCATATTTTTCTCGAGCACCAAAAGTGGTTCCTCGACCAGACCCGTCACTGAGACCATGCTCGCTGAGGTCGAACAGCAACACATCATAACCGTGGCGGTGGAGTGCGCCAGCGTGGCGCAGGAAGTTTCGGCGATCTCGACCTGCCCCGTGCACACAGACTACACAGGTCCGACCCGTCGAAGTTGTGCCTCGGCTGCGACTCGTCGTCGCGTGCTCACCAGACGGTGTTGTTGCATGTGGATTCGGTGCGTCTGCGCTGCTCGCCTCGCTGGGTTTTGCTGCACCCGTTTCAGGGGCTGACTGTTCGGACCCAGACTCGAAAGTCATTCCAGTGCTTTCCGCGGGGATATACCAGCCGCGCAGTGTCCGCCGAGGCGGATGCAAAGACTCAAACGAAACCGAAACGTAATCCAACTGGAGATCCTGCTTCGGATTGTGGCAAACGCCGCGCCAGTACGGAGGGATCTCCACCATCGGCAGTTGCCCACCTAGTCCAACTCGGTACCAGGGCGGGCGCATCATCACCTCTGTTGCGAAAATCGCGGCGACCACAAGATACCAGACGGCGTAAAAAACGAAGAGGATCAACAGAATCCGCCACGGGGTGATTAACAGCGGTATGAGCAGAGGGAACGCAATAGCGAACGCCATCTTGGCAGGTCGGAATAGTAGCGTTGGTGACGATATAAACTCGGCAGCTTCAGAAGCTGCTTCCACGGACTTGCGAGCGATGATTTTGCGGCTGTGGTTCAGGTTCTGAAGGAGCATCGACGGCGAACGAGAAAGCACCCGACGTCGAAGGCCGCTCGAGCTTCGTAGGTGGCGCCAGTAGGGCCGGGCTCTGTCCACCGTGCCGTCAAGTGTGCGTCCCAGGCGATGTGTCCAGTCTGCACGCCAGGTACGGTCCATCTTCGCTCGTAGCGCTCTCAGATACGACCTGGAACGTTGTCTCTCTTGCTGCGACGCTCCGTGTTCTTCAGGGCCTGGGTGCTCCTCGGCGTAGCTCTCGAGCTCGGAATCAGCTCGCTCTACAAAGTCTTGACCCCACGCAGTTGAAATATCCAGTAAGTTCGGTTTGGGCCCTTCATCCAGCGGCTCTGGAGCAGAATACGCTCGCGACAGCTCCACTGGTTCCGCCTCTGAAGAGTTCAGCCAATCGGTACCGCCATCAAACTGAACTTCCGGATCCGTTGCTTCACTATCTTGCTGGTTCGGTAGTTGCTCCTCATCCTGCTCATAGCCGGTGTCCGTGCTTTCTACGTCACTTGCGGCTGCGGGCACACGAACCCCAGTGTTGCTGGAAGACATCCACTCCTGAAAACAAACGCCTTTCAGAAGAAAAACGTTGATACCCGCGGTGTACAGTAGTGGCGAGAAACCCGCCCTAGACAAAAAGTCGCCAGTTGACGTGCAGACGCCTCCCCGTTTTTCTCGACCGGCCACCTACTACTGCTTCCAACTTCTTCTCATATAGTTCGACTTCGAGAGGTTGTCGAACAAAGTTGGCTCTCGTCAACTCTGGAGGTCTTTTCTCCAGCACTGCACATCTCCTGATATTGATAGGGGTATGAAAGTCTCGGTTCACGAATTCCATCCGTTTCTTCCCGTTCGTTGTATTCACTAATGCGAGTAGCCCTCGAACTTTCGCCTTCCTTTCCATTTGCTCTTCCGTCAGCGCTCCGTACTTTGCTATATCCTCAGGGCTCCTCTGGCACTTTTGCATCTCCACTCTCTGAAGTGTACAACCCAGCTCATGGTGTGTATACGATGTTCGAAACTCATCTATCGGTATTGTAACGAAACGACGTGCGCACTCCTTGTACACCCTCGTCGTTGGAGCTGGCGTACACCCTTTTTGAATCTTCCAGCGCCCTGCTCTGTACGCTACTACGAGCCTCTGACTCTCGTGCCCCTTCAGGGCACTCAACTGATTGAAAAAATTCGCGAACGCCCGCTGCTTCCCACAATAGAAATTCTTTCGCAGACGAGCCCACCGGGGCTTGGTATACTCCTCCCACAGTGCATCCCAATGGGCAACACGAACATCCATAAACTCCCGAAAAGCTCCAAAGTCCGTTCCTCGGCTCGTCACCTCGCTCATAGCTTCCAGGTGCTCTCTCACTCGTGCATTCCATGTCTCAATTTTCTTTCTTGCATTCATTATTCCCGATTCTCGGTAATGTCTCTATCTTTAGAACCTTACAAACGCGTGTCTTTTTGACATAGGTTGCCTTCAATACCATCCTCCGCAAGTTTGGGTACTGTGATGGTCATGATATTCGTGTTTCCGGGGTTCGCGCCTACCACAAAGTCATGCTCCCGCACCTCCTGCGTCGTAGGACCCGGCTTCTTGTTTCCCTCATGCTTCGCCACTGGCGATACTGAAGACGGAACAGGACGATTCACCCTAAGGCGCTGATAGTGTACACATGTGGCTACTCCATCGCTTTCGCTGATGCCTATGCATACTTTTGCTCGCTCGTTTTGACACGTTTGAAGCCGAAGATATGCTTCCAGTACGTCTCCCGGTTTTCCCCGGTGAAGTCCTCCCTGCTTACACCGAGCACCGTTCAGATATCCTTCATGATGCCATGAACGACTCTGCAGTCGATATTCACAAAGTGCGACTTGATGTTGCATAACCGAAAGACGTTGAAGCGCTTCGCCTGAAGGGTAGCCTTCCGTTGCTCCAACTCTGCTTTTGTGTCCCGCACCTACCTCCATCTCTGTTGTGCGTTCGAGGCGTCGGTCAGAAAACACGAAATAGCGCAGCATGAGGGGATAACATCTTTCTCCATCTTTTTTCATATCTGATACCTTTTCTGCTGGGTTGACAAGCCCCAAGACCGCACGGTGCTCTTGAATAGTCGCGCGGATGAAGGAATCTTTATTCTTTCTCCTGTGTGATGTCATCTTGTCGACGAATTCGATCCCCGTTCATTCTTACTATCGTTTGTGATGCAATTGGCGATGGTCCATATTCCTCTACGAGACAGGCCCGGGTAGAGCGCAAACACGGCGCGTATCATGAAGCGTTTGAGGTTCATGGTCAAATGGTTCTTTATCGCACCGTAGGTGTAAATATCCGCATCAACCTTGTATAGAGTAGCGTCGACGCGGCATTTGGCGTAATTTTCGTGGAGGGCTTCCACTCGCTCATTTTCTTCGACGCTTCCCCTCTGCCAACCATCAGGTGGCGAATAAAGGTCATGTTGAAAAATTCCTCCGTAATCTCGAAGGTTTCGAATCCACCACGTCGCGATACATCTCCTTCACCAAATGCATTAGTCCTGAAGAGGCGTTACGAACACTCCTGGAGTACGAATCGACTCGGTTTCTGATGGCATCTCGCAGGTTTCTCCTGTACGGATCCTTGATATGCGTAAGAAGACAGGCTTTTACCGCCGTCTCGTCGTACTGTCGTCTTTATCGCTGCCTTCGACGTAGGGCCTCCGGCCTCCGCGTCTTCGTCTTTTCCTGTTCCTCTTTGCTCCGCCATGCTTTCCGTTTTTTTTCTGGCAGCCGGCGACGCTGTGCCCTCATGCTCCTCCATTTCCTCTTCCATAACTTTGCTTTTCTAGTTTCTTGAACAAGAACGCTTTTTGAACGCTTCTGTCATAAACCGCGAAAAAACACTTGAGTATACTAACCTGAGGGCTGAAACACAATAGACCTGAAAAACTATAATTTGGTACGATTATAAAGTAACTACTACTCGTACATTAGAGCAACATAATAACGATCACGATCGCGTTCCCCTTCGACGGTGACGTGAGCGTCGTGTCTCGAGACTGCCAGATATCCCAGGTGCGCCTATCGATCGCACTATAGGAAAAAGAACAGAGACTCACGACTTAATTGCAACGATATAACAATTTCGTTCCCCATTTACGATAAACGTCAAAAAGGGGAAAGGTTTCCGTATTGCTGAAACTTTACATTCTCGAGGGAATGTCCAGCGAGCCGGACGAGTCTCCCAGGCTCGTGCTTCATACCCATCCCCCCAGTGGCAGGTGCTGTTGCGAGACCTGCTCTACTCGTCTTCAAAGCGGTTTATTCCGGGACTAATGATGGTTAGGCAGCGTCTGCTGGTGGCCCTGGTTGCACCGCATTCAGTGGTGCGCCTGAGCAGTTCCGTCTCCGTGATGCACCTGCTCCAGCGGTTTAGGCGCTACGGCTGGTGTTCACAGCATGCACTCGGCGCACGATATGGCGTAAAAATTACTGGTTCCTTCGGGGGAAAGCACGGCTTGTGGAATTTGGAAGCAGGTGGAACGATTGATGCTTCCCAGTGCGCTGCGAACAGGCGCTGCGATCGGGGATAGCTAGGTTGTGCCAAGGTTCTGTCGAAGAGAAAGATCTGCATTGCGATACGCGTTGTCGCCTCGCAGACGGAGCTAAAAATATTTCGAAGCGAGCGCTGAACGAGGCAAGCCGTTCCCTATATGTGAGCTCTTGAGATACAATCGTTTATCTCTTGTGGCGCTTGGGAGAAATCGCTGACACCAGACATTACCAACGTGCTCGTTGCAAGCATTATGCAGCACAGAGGCCTCGATCTCGGCGTTACGTTGTCCATGGCTTTTTCACAAGGAATGATGTGAGCGTTTGGGTAAGTTGACGATGTCTAATAGAGGCCAGCGAGCTTCTTCGATATGCGATGGCTGGTGCCTGTGTCTGACAGCCGGCCGTTCCGAGGTCATTTCTTATCTGCTTATGGAGACTGCGACTTTGGCTTCTGAACCGATGCTGTTATCTGCGCAGGCCTGGGTATTCTTCGATTTCAGGTATCGACGAGCATGCAAGCCCACGCTTCCATCCACGCATCCTGCTGTTGAGATCGTCAGCAACATTGCAGAACCTCATCGGGAGTGACCAGACGGGTGTCTTCCGGAAGGCGCAAGGGCGGCGCCCTTTCGCGAGACTCGCTCACTTTCGATGGTCCTCAGCTGCCCCGGTTTTCGGCTGTTTAAACACCCTTCTTGTGATTTCAGCGGAGGTCAGCGTTGACTCTTCGTTGACGGGATACTGGACGTAGCGCCACCGCTCGACAGCTTGCTCGAGCCAGGAGTGATCGCTGGAACCAAAGAACACAACAGCGCAAAACGTTACGATCAAATTGAGCGAGAATTTGAAGCCCTCAATGGCAAACCTCCGGGGCATGGGGCCGCGCGTCCCGCCCGCAACGTTCGAACCATGGACCAGGGCTAGCTCCGTTTCAAAAGCAGTTACGCTACCTTGCAACGCAGTCAGGCGAATATGGCGTACGCCAATACAACCCAACCAAACTATTGACTAAGGAGTTGGCAAGCTCCTTCGCGGTTCCGGTACGCAGACCTCGGGTCAGCAACCCTGGTGTAGGGCGGATGGGCCTCAGTCCCTTGGGCGCCTCGCGTGCCAGACATTCGCGGTGCTCCGATGGCACAGGAGTTCAATGCTATGGATTTCATCTCGATTGTGATTCACATCCAGATGTGTGTCACCAAATGCTTATTCGCGGTTTATAGCAGACGCGTTCGAAGTGCGTTCATTTGAAGAGATAAAACCCCAAGGAAAAGGTATGGATATGAAAGCCGGGGATCCTGAAGGGCCATCATCGCCGGCTCCCGGAAAGGAAACGAAAAAATTCCCCTTTTCGCCGACCATCGAGCGGAAAAGAGCAAGTGGCGAAGACGAAGTAGGGAGATAGTCCAGTAAAGGTGTTTGCCCGACGGGACGGCGACGACGATACTGGTGTAGCACTGACGCCACGACTTCGAGGATGATTTACACTGGTGAGTACAAGCGACGGCGGCAGCAAGAAACGCATGGAATTTGTGAACCGAGACTTCAAAGCCGCCATCAATGTCAGTTGATATGCGGTGCTGCAAAGAAGACCCCTGGGACTGACGCGATCCAGCTTTGTGGGGCAACCCCTCAGGGTCGAACTGTACGGGAAGGAGTTGAAACCAGTAGTAGGTGGCTGGTCCAAAAAGACGGGGAGACGTCTGCACGTCGGTCTATAGACATGCACTCCATCGGCGTGGTGTACGCAAACGCGTCGACGCAAGACGCAACAAATACCACGCATTGAAAACTGGAAAACGTCCTCTACAGCAACGAAAAACTTATCTGGAATCTTGGGGTCTCTCGACCAGATTAGCGTTTGGAGGTGCGTTTCATCTGGAAAAAACGATTCCGTCGGGACACGTGCAACACATCCTCTGGTATACAGAAGAAATGTGCCACCCGACTCCACCGGGGAGACAAACGACGACAAACGGGCACAAGTAACCCAAGGAAAAGTTCACATTCTCAAAGTGTAGCAGAACTCTTTCATACGAGATCGTAATCGAGAAAGAATGCAATCCGTCGTCTCGCTTGTTGAGTCTTCCTGGCCAACTCGCTGCAAGGCGTAGCGAACGCGCTTGCGAACTTCCACATGCTTAACATCCTCTCTTGCGAATATTGACCCAGTTCACTTGCTTGTTTCTTTCCGTTTGTATAGACACTGAGAGCACGTATGTACGAGATTTTCAAAGATTGGACTTCAGACGAGGCCACAAACGCGCTTCCGTTCCTGGATAGGACCTTTATTTACGTTTTCTTCGAACCGAAAGCAATCCAGGGGGTCTGCACCTCCTTCTTGTGCCAAGTGGCAAAAAGACGGTCATGGAGTGAGTTCGGAAACTAGGGTGAGGGAGTTAAGCGTCCGATATCCCGTCGTACGCTCGGTGCATGGAGAGCGATCAAACAGAAGTTGAGGGAAATTCTAGATGTGGATGTGGTGGGCATCACTGAATCCCGGATGTCGTGGACGTGCTCGTGTTGCGGAATTCGCCTCAAGAACTTGAATGGAATGACGACGGGGTCATCGCCAATGAAGCGACGAAAGTAAAAGAAAGGAGGTCGTATCTTGCTCGGGTCCACAAAGTGCTGCACTGCAAGTGTGTCAGATGCAGGGGAAGCCACGAAAGTAAAAGAACGGAGGTCGTATCTTGCTCGGGTCCACAAAGTGCTGCACTGCAAGCGTGTCAGATGCGGGGGCAGGGCAGGCTGGCCATGTCGAGGCACCACATAGAATTGTGACGACAACGAAGACGGGTGCTGCGTTATTCTGGCGCTGCTGTAGGCCAGAATGAGAGGAGTCAACGACCTACACTGTTTCGTCGCGTGACAGAAAATGAAAAACATGTCCCAGAGCGAAAAAGGCTCTCCAGCCTCACATATCAAAAGTCTCGAGGAGAGACAAAAAGTTACGATATTCCCGGCCTCGTTTATAATGAGCATTAAATTCTGATAAAGTCATGCATGAGAAATTGGGGTGAAACGACGGACTCATAATATTTCAGCATGCCTGTACGCGAATGTTTCTGGAGCAGCGCGCACCAATCCTGAAGAGCTTGGTGTTGATCGCTGACTGCAAGGCGAGTTCGGATGATTGGTGCAGGGGAATGGAAAGCGGTTGATGCGCATCAAGAGTATTTATGACGAACTCGGTCGCTAGCTGAGAGATCGCCATGGGCACACAACGAAAGTGCACGCTGGACCAAATATGCAAAACACTGTGCCATGCACGCATACCAACCCAAACTCTACTTACCGTGGCGAATAACGTCCGCATGCAGCCAAGCGGGGTGCATCTAGTGCCTGGTGCGTCACATACTGACGCACTCGCCTGGTACCGCTCGCTGTCCCGATGAAGTGCTGGTTGGTTTGGTTGGCGCGCCAGTACTATCTATGGGCACATCACTTCCTAGTATGGTACGGGCGCCGCTCGCCTGGCTGGATCACGACAACACCAGACATAGAGCCAAGCCCAATGGACCGAAGCATTGCTTTCGTGTCCGGGTCGACCTCAATGGTTTCCGTGTTCACGGCGCTCACGTCGGGCACAAAGTCCATGCGCCGCTCTCGCTCCTCTTCTTGAAGCTTGAGTGAGATTCCTCGCACTGGACCCCGTTGGATTCTTTTCATCAAATGGGTGATGAAGCCAGCTACCTTGTTCCGCATCCTTTTCGAGGGCAGGATGGCGACCTCGTCGCACACGCGCTTGTTTGTGTGAAAATCATTCGCGGATAGCCTCGAGTAATACTTCTCGATGATAACGCGCGCTGACTTTTTAACCGTCTTGGTACGAACGCGACCCATCTTTGGCGCTACGCGACTCACTCGTGGAATACGCTCGCAAAGCGCGTATACCCGGAACTGTAGACTCGTCTACCAGCGTTAGGACAAACGATGAGGAGTCGGTGCGCGACGCCACGCGCCGTGCTCGCCGCGGATGTGTCAAGAAAAGTACATTTATATTCGTGAATATATAGTATTATACATTTCGCAGCTGGATCCTTTTGGGGCGCACGCGTATTGGTCTAGTTGCTGGCCTGCGCACATCGTCGACGAAGGCATAATGTCCGTACTGTTTCTGCGCGCACCAGTCGAGTTTGAAGTCAAAGCTTTTGTTCCGCTATGCTGAGGTGCAGCAAGGTTTGCGTGGTGCCTCACGTAGCGGACGTGTCCAGCGATGCACGCGAGTGAAACGGAGCTGCGTTAGTCGGAGCTTTGTTTTGGGGGCACTTTGAAAAAACGTGGCGGTGCAGCAAATGATGATTTTTTCGACGGTAGCATAGACGGGAACCCCTAAACTCCGTATAAAGGTGCTGAAAACCGATGAAATGCTTTTCTGATCTGGCCGCTTAAGTTTCATGTGGAAGGAAACAGCTGCTGATCCGCATCCAGGAAGGCAGAAGTTCGCACTGTATAAATTTCGAAACGGAGCAGAGACTAGCGCTGCTGGTTACCACACCAGCAGTCACGTGGCGCGCGCACTAGCCTGATGCTGCCAAGTCTGACGGTTTCCTGAAGCGAATCAGAGGCAGGTTGACCAGGTATGTTCTCTTGCATAAAACAGCCTGGATCACGCTAGGCACCGTGTTCCCAATAAAGCGGCCTCGTCTGCTGCAGTGGTGCGAGGACACGACGGCGGGGCCATCTACCGTGCCTCTCAGGACACCCGCGTGCGCTTTGAACGCTTATTTTGGCGTTGTGTACCCTAACGGAATGCCGCATTTCACTTCAAGATTTCAATGGATGCATATCCACGCAACTTGATAATCCCAGAACTTATTTCGAAGCCAAGACATGCGTCACGACTACTTGAGCACACTGCTGATGCCTCCAAGAGCGCATGGCTGGCAGCCACGCTTCGGTGTACGTATCTGCCCTGATCACGTCGTCTGCACGGCGTTCGTGATATCTTGCGCGGCGTTTCCCGCGGAAACGGGACCCTGCCTGACTGGACTCTCGGATTCGCTGTGATGGATACGGTATCGCAGTACGGTGTATCTGCAGTGTTATCCTTTTTCCTGGCGGGCTTCGCGTATCGCGTTTGCCCGACGCTACAACGTACATTGACTGGTCAAGTATTTTACAGATCCCTGTGCTTCTAAAGTCCGCCGCCTCACTGCAGACCTTTCTTCAACTGCAAACAACTGCAGCGACCAAACCGGGCTCTCGTTTCTTGGTGTGGTTGCAAGGCTCCCGTTCCAACGTCCATGCTTTCGTTTGGAGTACTCATATCCTCATGGATGCATCGGACAGTGCCGCCAGCGCATCTGTGTGGTATCCGCTTGCCGGCGTAAATAGCTCCGGGGCCAGACGGCTGTGTCACAGAGCAGTTGGATTTCTCTTGCTTGAATAGCGCTGCTGACGGCGTGTATTGTATTGTCCTTTGCCGTGCGCCCAATCTTAAGTGTGCGCTTTTAAGCCGGATCAACCCGCATGCTCGAGTCGTTCAGCCTCGTTTCCCATCGGCTCGGGAGCTCAATCATCGCATACTCGGAGACGTGAATTCCATGGAGCTGGCATAAAGCTCTGGATCAACACGTACGAATTTCTCGGGTCTTGACCATGATACAGCACATCAAACTCTTCCTTGAGGAACGGAACTCATGCCACCATGAAACTGTTCCCAACAGCAAGCGTCAGTTAACGAGCAGCTCAGCATATGCAGCGCTCTGTCGCAGTTATCCATCACACGTCGCGCGTGCATGAGAGACCGACTCTTTTCTGTGTCGGTACCGCGATTGATTTTACTCCGCTAGGACTAGGAAAAAGATCGTATCGCTCGCAACTGCATCTGTAGCCTCGAGCGGTCCATGGAAATACGAGGTGATCTGGAGCAGCCCAGCCTTCACGTGCAAACATGATTTCTCCTACAGAATGAAGCACGCATCCCGGAGCGTAGACGGCACATACGCAAACTTCGAAAAAAATCTTCGAGAACATCGAATATCCTCGAAACATTACCACCGAAACCTTGGTGCTTACCTTCGACTTCTCGCCAAACGTACGACGACTTCGCGGTGCAAGGGCCTCGCTTCCGTGCGCATCACCTGACAAAGAGACACCACCGGAGAGCAACACTTATCGCATGGATCGCACACTTATTCCCGACGAAAATAATGGTTTTGGGTTTATGGGTTATTTCCAGATTTAAGGGATAGCGGTCGTCACATACCTGCGTATCGATGGATATCACGAACGCCGCAGCACCCGATTCCGTACATCAATCACGTAGCGTCGAACAATTTGCGACCTGTCTGCCCTTGACGGACAGTACATCGCGGCCGCCAAGACCGTCGCGACACGGACGTGTTTCAGCCAGCACTCGATACGCTGTGCAGCTCGTTGTGTCGATTTTGCATCAACGAGGTCCACACAACGCGATCGTGATGGAGCCGCTGTGCTCTGTGCTCGGGATCGAGACACGTCTATATCTCCGAGAAATCTATATTTTGCTTTTAAGGTAGCAGTCACTTGGTACCGCCATACGAAACTCATGCGTTCCGCTCATCCGTATGTTCTGCTTTTTTTAACGATACTCGGTTTGAGTCTCCTGGCGTGGCACACTGAGGCTGCCATGCCAACCCTATCGCAGTGCAACACAGATCTGACGACTGTGTTGCCTGACTGTCTAGAGCTTGCCGCCGGAATACCTGTGAACGTTACTTTGAGTGTTGTTGACGCAGTCAAGCGGTGTGGAGGTGAAGTGGTAAGCGCCGCGAAGTGCGTGATCGACAATCTTCTGGATTACAGCTCAGTGTGTAGCTCGGAGTTGTCGGCAGCAAGTACGTGTCTACGAAACACGCTGGAATAAGGCGCTCTGGAGGAGTTCAGTATTCCTGGCACTGAATGAAGAAGAAGTATGCACAACGGAGTCAGGGTTCGGAAAGAACGGAAAGGAACAGTGTGCGCTGCGCGCATATTGCCGAACGAGCTGCTCGCTCGGTATTGCACACTGGTAAGCTTCGGTGTAAGGTTCAACACAGTGCAATCCAAGCGAGCAGCACAACATCTGGGACACTGTGCCACGATATGGATCGCTGGTGAACGGAACCGGACACATGCCCATAGCGCACCACAGCAAAATTGGATTGAATCTGGTTGTGAAAAGAGCGTGACACGAATATCCTGGTCACAAGGTGGTGGTTAGATAGCCTGAAACAGCCAATGGTTTTGAAAAGTACTACTGCACGAGTAGCATTCACGGAATTTAGGTTCGCAACAGCAGGATAAACATGTCATGCAGCATGACGACGCGTAGCGTTACAGATCCATCGTATGTACCGGGGGGCGGGAGCTCAGCGGCAGCGCATGCTGGCATCGTCCGCCATCTGATCAGCCCGAGGGATTTCTATGGGCAAGCAGCCGGCACCACAGCTACGTGTCCGCTGGTGAATTCGCCTCGAACGCGCCTCTTTTGCAGGAGCGTCTCTTGCCTCGCCTTGCCCCCGATGATACGCACGATATGCTTCTCGTCCAAGACATTTCCAACGATGTAGAGATTCAAAAGCGTATTTCCGAAGAATGTCGCGTGCCCAGTGCCCAGGAAGCCGTCCAGAAGGAATCCCTTTAACACGTGACTGTGTGCAGCAATGCAGGCCTGCAGTCCTTGATTCGGATTAGTGAAGACGCTTGGTGCACGCTCATCCGTTTTCAAGTTATGAGAAATCCTGAGTGTTCCATTTGTAAAGATTAGTGAGAATCGTCTATCCCGCGGCATGTGGTGTGGGTTCGGCACCCTGGTGCGTCTCTTCACGGACGCAAGCGCACCACTACTCCGGTGCGAAAGCGTTTTATCGTGATTCCCGGGGTCCAGATATGTGGAAACAGCGATCTCTGGATCCACTCGCGCTATACTTCTACACACGCCTCACTCAGGAGGGTATGCGGCAGTAATGTCGTACCGCGGGGCGCCGTGTATGTGAAAACTGTGGTAGACCCGGTGGATTCAAGCCACTGCTACAAGCCTGGAGATAGCGAGTGGGGGTCTCGGCTAGGGAAAAACAACGTACACCGCGTCCACTGCGTTGTCGCTCTTTGCCCTCCAAAGAGCGAGACGGCATCAGACGTCAAAGAGACCTTTAACTCGATTCCATGAGCAGAGCCTGCGGGGTAAACCGACCAGGCTCTCTTAGTGGACGTCTGCTCGATGACCGTTCATCAAGACAGAGCACATCCTAGTACCGCCTGGAAGCAATGGACGGCTCAAGACAGCGCTTTACCAGCCCGGGCCGAGCGCTTCCGATATGCTGGCGGCAGCGACATCAGGTGATCAATCGCAATACTCCGAAAGACAGTTTTCCAAAATACAAACATTTACAAAGTGATTCTAGTGCCAAGTTACGGAAATGCGTCAAATCTTTCCACTGGAATATTTCTCAATGCTTCACAAACAGTATCTGTGGTGCAACAAGGGTGCACCAGCGCTACAACTAGAATGGAAGCGGTCCATTTTGGTACATGTTGGACATGCTGCCATCGATTCGCACCAGAACAGCCGTTCTTTTTTCGAAGCGCGACCTCTTCCGACACTTGCTCCAGCAGGGGCAGTGCACCCGGGGTATGATGGGCTCTATCTCCTTCAGCGAGCCGAGCTCAGAAATTAGCGAGCCGCCGTGGTACGCTCTTCAAAGCTCGCTCACGGTTCCAAACTTCAGTTGGGCCTCGGTTCGAGATCTGTTCCAGGGAAACGGCAGCCACGCTTATGATGTTGAAGCGACTGTTGACAGTAGTGGGCCAGCACCCACGGAGTACGATGCCTGGGGCTTCATGGAACTTTGTCAGTGTTCGCGGAGCCAGAGATTGCTACTTTTCGCTATGCTATTTGGAACCGGCGTGGTGGTTTCGTTTCTTTCGGTTGGGATGCTACCGATGCTGATTCTGCGACCTCAGAAGTTTGCGTTTGCATTCAGTCTCGGACAAGTTCTGCTCATCACCTCGACGTGGCTTGTGGTTCCTCTTCAGGTTCAGCTACGCGCACTGAGCGTTACAGAAAGAGCGACCGCTGCAGCTATGTATGGGATAGCACTCGTACTAGCACTGGTTACGAGCTTGCGACATCTGGCGCTGCTCGCGCTGTGCTTCGTGCTGATTCAGATCAGCGCGCTGGCATGGTATCTATTAACGTTCCTGCCATTTGGACGAGGATGGCTTTGGGCCTGGTTCAGCTCTGCAACTGGGTTGCATCGCTTGGACGGCTCGGTGCAAGCGCCCTGGAGATGGATGCCCTCGAGCGTGTCGGGCGGCAACTGAGTACTTTGGTGCTCTTTTCAGCGCCGTGTCCACGTATACATGCTTCAGGGCATGCGTAGGACTTAATCCGGTGCCTTGACGCCGCGCCAATTCGGCTCTGTGCGGGAGAATGACATGCAGTGCACAAGACTTTGAATCCGCTGGGAACTGAAGTCCAATGCCCGGATATGCTGGTCGAGCAAGCACCTCGCTGAGGAATGCTGCCTCTTACTCGATCTCGAGGGACAGCTAGCTGTCACCGCTCCGGGCGAATGGGCGACCATGGACGCCAGCGTTTCTCTTGATCTCCGGAATTAAGTTCTCGATCCTTCCCGAGCGCAAGAGAAGGGTCTGTAATAGCTGCCAAAGGCCTCTGGGCACAGTATCGGCTGCTGCTGTTGCTGCTGCTGATCGCACCTGCTGAAAAACTCTCGAAGCCAGATCGGATGCGACCAGTGCGCATTCCGCCGTGCGTGCAGCATCGCTGGCGGGAAAATCGGCGACGCTGTGGCATGGTTTCTCGTACTAATCGATAATAGTGTATGAATCGATGCTAAGCGTGGTGCTAAGACATCCGCTCATATGGTGATCCGTGCTATCTGAATGGGATGCTCGGAAACGTTGCCGGCACGGTGCAGACGAGAAAGCTGTCTATGATGCTGACGTACTGTATTCGAGACAGCAAGTGTTCAAAGTACATGCCCTTTCGATAAACAGAATACTTACTGCCTCGATACACTCGCGATGCTTACCCGCTGCCGAACTGAATCGCTGAGTATGGACAGCGATTTCTGGTGCGGGCTCTAGACGCATGTCAGACTAAAATAAAGGGGTTCACTCAGCTATCTTGCGCTTGCACTGTAAAGTTTAGGACTCTTACAATTGTAATCAACACTAGACCGTGGGAGCTTCTTCTGAGACTGGTTACTTTTCCGTGTCTTATCTCCAGTATGAAATACGCCGGTCTCCCCAGCACCTATAGTTCCGTTGCCGGCATTCGAGCGATGTTGATAGCGGCATTCATGTCCCGATTTCGCAGCGTCAGGTACTTGTTGGCGCATTTCATTCAGAGATGGGAGCTGCGATCGAAGCGTCGCTCTCCAGTCTCATATTCTTTGTGTACAGCCTCGGTACGCGCCTCACAACGGTGGCACATGGCTGTGGTCAGGTGTTCTCATATGCCCGCGACACCACCTCCAGCTCTGAACACTCGCCTGTGGCGCATGAATGCTCGCTTCAAAGCTCAGTACATGACCTTCATGAGAACAGAAGGCTCTTTTCGATGCTCTCCTCCGTTTCCGCACACGATGCCGCTCTACATGATCACGGGTTTCTTCTGGAGGATTCCCTCGACGAGTACTCTATCTGGTGCACGCGCGAGCGCACGCTGTTCCATTCAATCAGGGATTCGTGGAACGCAATGTTGCCCGCGATGAACCGAGCATCCGGAGGGAAATCCCAACTGCAGAACAAGTCGAGAAATTTCGATTCTTCTAGATTTTCTTCGTACAACGCGATGACGGATGCTTCACAGAAAGCGATCACTGCTATGACTCAAGTCGGAGTCAAAGATCTCATTCCATGCAAACTGAAGAGACGGGAGCTACCAGGAGCATATCACGTGAGAGGTACCATGCCGCTGCTGTCGAATCCGCTTTCATCTCTGGACAGAAAGCAGGGAGGATTTGACTCTGGAACGAAACCGATTATTTGAGTTGAAAAGTTCAGCGAACCCTAGGCAAGAGCTCGTGAACAAGTCGTCAACGAATGCCGTCGAGCTTTTCGCCGCATCAAGCAAGCCTCGCGCATTGCTGCGCACGCAAGTTACCTTAAAACAGAAAGAGCAAACGCTTGAAGAATGCGTGATATGGGCATGCTGGAAGTACGGAAAGAGGAGTCGAAGCTTCAAGGTGTGAACTGGTGATGATATCGCTGATGTTACATACCCTTGTTCAGGGACGTTCCAAATCATCTTGATTTCGGCGAGGAAACGGACTCCAGCGGCAAGCAGCGAAGGAGTTCCTTTGAAATGACGACAGAGCATGCTGGAACTATACATGAATCCGTAAGACCTTGCTGCACTTGGAATGTGGAGGGTGTGCTTTTAGAAAATTTCGGGAAAATTCGACAGCCAGGAGCAGATTGAGCAGTTCAATGTTGCGCTTTTATCTGACCTGTGGTACAGCCCAAGCCAGTAGACACAGGTAGTGCGCGCGCGGACCCGCCTCTGAAGCGGCTCACCAGCGGCGCGCACGCTGAACGTGTCTCTGACGAATTCTCCGCGTCTCGCGGGGTGCATACGATCGAAAGTGAATAGCATCGAAGCCGCTGCATAGCTCCGCTAGCGATGCACTCCCTCGAACGCACTGGCGCTGCTGGATATCCTGGGCCCGATCACCACTCCCTGCGCAGATTTTCGGCAATCTCCCAATCTAGTCTAGCGTATGCCCTCAGTGCTCAGGCCTAATCTGTTCAACGACCCCCCCCCCCGTGCGGCAATCTAGAAGAGAACGATTGCGCCATGGACATGCGGGCGCCGGCTTGACGCAGGCGGAGGTCGGCTGCCCGTAACCCGGCGCCCGTGGCGGTCCAACTCGTGCGCGAATCGACGTTCGAACTTGCGCGACACCTGCGACGTCCTGCATCCCGAAAAGGGCCGTGATCAGGGAAACTTCCGCCACAAACGTAAAGTATGTTGCTTTACTTCGTGTCGGCTTCTTCTTCTTTCAGACGCAACGCATGCTTCACACATTTTTCACGAAAATGTTGCTGGAGGTCACGCTGGATGCGGCGAGCGGCACACCCACCAGCGCAGGCGGTCGCTCTCGTAGCTGTTACGGGGTCAGGCGGTTACGAGCGTCACAGCGGGACCTCTTCTGCTGCTGACTGTAACGAGTACCCTAAGAACGGCAACAATGAGTGGATTGTTCCAGACCAGAAGGAACCAGCAGCACTGGAAGCCCGTCAGGCGCAGTGGAAACGCGTCGCGCTGCTTGTCGTCCTCACTGCGTGCTGGTCCATCAGCAGTGCACCGAGCGTGCAAGCGCTCGCACAAACCGTGCACGCTCGTTCCGGAGACAGGCAGACGCTTGCTCGAAGTGGCACGAGAGAGAAAAGTCGAGAGCAAACCGGGCGAAGGCGTTTGGTTTTACCTTCAGAACGAGCATACCAAGAGTCTTTGGCCCGTCGGAAGCAGCGACAAGCATTAGTACATCGTACTACACGTGTAGTTGTTCCGGGCGCGTTACTGATTGGTGGAACCGGTGGCGGCGTGGCATGGTACTTGCGGCACCGGCAGCGGCGACGTGCCGCAGAATTCGAGGAATTTCTCAAAACGACGCTTCAGGACCTCGGTGGCGGACCAGACCCCGATGATGTCGAACTCGAAGACACGGATTCTAGTTTTGAACTGAGTTCAGATACCGTAGAACAGAATAGACCATCGACTGCAGACCCTAGTGCCGTTGCGAAGCGCATTCACGACAGGGCCGATCTCGCAGGGCGTCTACGTGTTGACCTATCCACAAAACCTGATGTGGTTATGCTCGACGGCAGCACGTTTCCATCAGACTCGCTCGAGTATCGCATCCATCGCTTTCTCTCCGAGGATGCCACAGAGTCGGAGTCATTCGAGGTGGACTTGACTGAATCGCTCCGGAAGGCGCTCCAGGACGAACAGTGGACACAGGACAGATTGTTGGCGGTCTCGAATGGCTCCATCACACGGATTATATCGAATGCCATTGAAGAGATGCGCAGACAGTCGCAGACATTCGCTGCATCGGATTTTGGCATGCAGAAGCTTTTGCAAGTCGTTTATCGCTGCGACATGCTTGCGACAGCATTGCCCCCGGCAGAAGCGGAAGCGGCATCTCCTACTTGGACATCGAAGTCGATGCCGTTTGCGCAGCGACTCCGTTACGCTGGACGTCAACGCAATCGCCAAGACGTCCAGGATCTCTATCGGCGGTATGTCATACGGGCCTTGATGCAAGAACAGCCCACCGATGAACGAGAGGCAGGTCCAGTCGATCTGAGCCGCCTGGAGAAAACCATGAGCTCGCTCGCTATTTTAGAACGTATCCTACGCATTGACGAAGCCTCTGCGACTAGCATCAAGGACGAAGCGGCTCGATTTGTGTTTCAAATGGCGGTATCAGCAACCTTTTCGAATCCCAATGCCTCTGTAGACGAGACCTATCTCCAGGATCTGATGAAATTGCTGGAGGGTTTGCTTACCCCAGAGATCGCGGAACGTATACGTTCGGAGGTTGGTATGATGCGCATCCTCTACGATATTGAGAAAATGGTGAAAGAGGGAAACATCACGCGCGAGGATAAGCGCGCCTTGCGTACGCTCTGCACACAACTGGGTTTCAACGTGCAGGACTTCTTGGAGAGCACGGCGCAGTTGAAGGAAGTACTTGGAGCGGAGGGAGAACGCTACGCGCGTCTCTTTCAACAGATTTTTGGCGATGATAACGATGAAGACGGCGGCTCGGAGCGCTCGAACAGAGGTGAATTGTCGGATTCAGAGACCACTGACACACAGGCCGTCCGGATGGACACTTCCTCTGGCAGCCCCTAGAAAGCTGCGGTGGTGCCCCGGGTATGCGGTTTCAAGTTTCAGGCGAAAGGCACCAGCGCTCGCGAAAGGAGTGTGACTCCTTCGCTTCTTCGGGAAACGTGCGCGTGCGTGCGTATACATGTATATGCGCGTGCGTGCGCGCGTGTACGTGTGTGTGTGTTCGAGTCTGCATTTGGGTGTGGGGACACCTTTACTGTCACGAATGCGCAGCAACGCTACATTGCTTGCTCAGCGCGAGATTTTCCTACGGCGTCGTCGCCCGGCTCGGGATGCTCTGGACTGAACTCGAAAACGAGGGCCTTCTTGCACGAATGGCTAGTGGTGGAAGCCTCTGCTTGGCCATCGGGCGCCCAGACGCTTGAATAGTGTTGGAGTTTCCGATCTGACCCTTAAATGCCTTGACTGGTGAGCGCGTCACTCCAACGTGCCTTCGAAGGACAACTCCTCAGTGCAAAGTTCTCCGACGAGCGTCGCTCTGCTTTTCAGGGCGGAATGCACGTCTCTGAATCCAGATACCCAGGCCAGTTCGCTATCACCGATTGTTTCGTTACATTCAGAGCAGAGACAATTCGGATGCTGGTGCCAGTTGCCCTTTTTGTTTTTGTTTGTTTTTCTCGCACGGTTTCGACTACTGGAATGCATCCTGGATATGCGAGAACCGTGGCGGAATACCTGTTTGCTGTTGTTGCCGCTAGCTTGCGAAAAAACGTACTAGCCTCCAAAAGTCAGTCATTGTTCGGTCCGAAGATGGATGATTCGCCCTTTTAAGGTCCTTTTTTTGAACGTCTTGCGCCCAAAGCAAAGTTTGTCGTACTCCATTCACACTACCATCTCCTCGTGAATCCATTTCATCCCATGCGTTCTCTACGAAATACGAATAAATTCCAGTTCGGGATGTGAAGTTCTCGCATCGCTGATGTGAACAGCGACGAAAAGACACGGATGGACAAGAAAAGCACGTTTATATGTGAACCCGTAGCGCGTCGAAAAACACCATATCGATTCCCTACGGAAGAGCGAACGCTTACATCAGAAGGGGGCTGGTGCACATCGCACTCGACGTGAATTTATTCGAGTGAAGCATTAGACCTGTATATGGGTACTGGAAAAGGGGCGAACCACCATCCGTACAGACGAGAGTAGTGACAAGGCCGAGAACATTAGCCCCAGCGACGACGCTATCGCATGGTCGCCTCCAGTCCTACAATCAGAGAGGATCGCTCAAAACCCCTTATGCGTCGTGTCACCGCTCTCTTCGTGGCTTCTTCTTCTCATATTGCTCTATCCCGTACTTAGACAACATCGCTTTGCATCAATCAATAGCGGTCAGGAAATAAGCAACTGAGATTCTCGTTGATCTGCTCATTGTGCCAGCCGATTCTGCCGGGTCCAGTCCAGCTGAAAGCGTCGTCTCTGTTTTCAAAAGCCATTTCTACGTTCTTGGCCCAGTAGGCGAGTCATTCGCATCCATGAAACTGTAAGTTGCAGGACGTCGTTCAAGATCGAGTAGCTTCTAATACGATGGATTTTCGCCAAGCTTCCTTCCAGTTGATACACCTCGTCAACCAGCTGCCTAAGGAGTTCCGTACGCATGGCTGCCAGCTGTCTACTTTCCTCTAGAGCTTTTCGATCATAACCCGATGCGACAAAAGAACTGATATTCGGTACAGAAGATGCAGTACGGCCGCATCGTGGCATCCGGCATTTGCACAGACGTGTGCAAGAATACCCTGATGCGTCGCAGTGCCATCTGGGCGATCGGGGGATCCACAGCACATATGCCAAAAAGGTATTGAACCAAACTCAGAAAGTGCATGCCGGTCAGTCTCGAGCGCTTGGTGAGATGAACCCAGTGGACGTTTTCCCACCGATACCCTCATCGTTCTGGCTCAGAAAAGTGGGTGCTGATCGTGGGGATTCCTGAGGAGTCAATGCATGCGAATGCTGAGCTCGTGGGGTTGACGAGCTTGAGCATCAAGCGCAACCGTCGCCTCTGCTCGTCAAGGCTGATTTTTATTGGTACAGGTCTCGGAATGGCGGAATTGGAATCCAAAGGATGCTTGAAAACTGATCCCTGTCTGTTTTGGAGCATGCGCTACGGCGCTATCCACAACAGAACCCTCCAGGACATAGCAGATGTTGTCCGTGGATGCGAGTGCCGTCGCCTCGTCAAGCTAGTATTTGATGTGGTCCAGCTGTGTTCTGTCTTTGTCCATGATTTACCGCAGACATTTCTCGAGTGTACTAGGTAGCCTTCTCATCGAAAAACGGCTGGTCTCTGCACGCAAGAATGAAGCGTTTGAAACACCTCGCGAAGCGCATTGGCGGCGCTCGTTCAAGGTTTCTCATGTACTTCGAAGGAATCGAAAGCGGTTTGCATGGACGGTGGAGATCGGCGGAATATCGATCTACATGCACTTTGTGAAATCCTTCGCCCAGTTCGTGCAAAATGACCCACTGTCATCCGTTCACCACAGATGATGAGACAGACTTCGTGATGGCTTCGGATCCCTGGTCTACGAACGTCATGGCCGTCGCTGTACCTCGTTACCAAAGGGATGGAGCCAGAGACACGGACGGAAAGCAGGTTCTGCTGCTCAAATTTCCCAGGGATCCGTATGATCGAGAGCCTGGCGTGACGTACGCAGCGAGGCATACTATCAAGCGGAATGGCGGCAATTTGACCCGTTTTGACGCTTTGAGTACTGCATTGAGCAGAAAGCGCCCAGTCATAAGATTCAAGCAGATACTACATGAGCGTCCAAATGGCTTACGCAGACGGTCATCGGCGGTACCTGAGACTGCCCTGGCGCTGCCGCCGGTTTCGGTTGGACAGAGGCAGGATGCTGGTGTTCGCAAACATGTTCAATGGGTTGGAGAAGGAAAGGGCCCGCAAGTAGCGTCCTTTGATGGTATTCTATTGCTGTACACAAGCCGTAACGCGCATGCTCTGCAGTCCTGCTACGCGGAAGAGCGTGCTCGACGAGTGCAGGAATAGATATTACACGATTCCTATCGATGCATTCGGGATGACATTCATGCATTGCGCGCATCACTGCACGCTGAAACAGGGAGAGAGCAAGAGCGTGCAACAGATGCAGTCGCATGAGATTAAGTATTGTATGCTGAACGGACGTCATCAGGCGAGGCCATGGACAGTGAGCGGCTTGCTCTTGTGCGATTCCACGTGGAGCAATGCGCGCTTAAAAGCGTTCGTCGCCGAGACCCGAAAGCCTGGATCAACATCCAGCAAATGAGGACTAATTTCGGAGCGTCTGGCGGCTTTCTGTCGAGCAAGTTGTCGAGCACTCTGTGCGGGCATTTTGCTGAAACGCTGCAGACTTTCGATGAAACATCCAGACAATGCCAGTTATGGAATTTCATGCTTTCCTGGGTTAAAGCACTGGTGTGGTACGTTTCAACAATCCAGCAAAGCCAGAGCTCCGTATATTTACAGCGATAACGCCTTTCTCGGCGGAAGAGTGGACGATCATGGTGTTCCAGCATTCCATACGCCAGCGCACAATCATCCGCGAGCACACTGCACTAACGGGCTACGAAGCCGGTTACTTGGGATGATACCTGGAGCATGTCATCTTTCCGAACCTGTTATTTATATTGATTGTGGACAGGATTCATGTTGGGCAATCCGCTTGCCCGCCGAACATGATCCACGAAGAACGCTGCTTCGAGACTTCGTTCCGCAGCGGTCATGGCGTCCGCTTCGGAGCTGCGACATCAGATGCACGTGTCATGTTTGCCATGTACGTAAACACCGGGTCTCTCTGTGCGTCCTCGTGCATGCTAGACTGCACGTAAAGCCGCCGCATCGAGGGCATGTGTAACACGCCCCGAAGCCGCACACATCACACAGGTGTCGTGCTGGCCTAGCGCTTGCCGTCGCCGGTGCACTGGTGAAGTAGAGCCACCCTTCCAGCGATCCGCGTTGTGCTAACCATGCATACCGATAGTTGAGACGCACCAAATGAGATAGCTTCCAAGGCGGGCGTCTCGGGCCGTTTCCTAACTGTGAATCGAGGTCGCTGGTCGGCGTTGACTCCATAGTCCGTTGATCAGCCACAGCGCCTCCGGAGTTACTCGCTCTCTCCGAATCGATTTCAGCGCGCGAATCTCTCCGTTTACGTCGCTGACGTACTTGCTGTGAGTCCGGAACTCTGTGCGTTGTTCCTGTTAAAGCATTGACAGGTAACGCAGCGGTTGGAAACGATAGCGACGTCTCTGCGACAAGTTCTCCCTCCTGCAGCTCACTGTCATAGCCATCGTCACTACTGGTGTCCTCCCAGTTGTCGCGTTCTAGAGACTCAAGAAAATCGCGAAGCCTGGCTCTCCGAACCTGCTCTTGTGCTCGCTGACGTTTATTGGCGTTCGGCTCCAAAGTCATGAAAGCGGCCAGGGAAAAAAACGCTGCAACGAGTCCGGAAATAAAACCTCCAGAAGCCCCGGAGACAGCCGAAAGCCACTCTTAACACTTCATTACAGTCGCGAGAGTGAAACGTTGCTCTCTTATAGACGGGACGTAAGTCTGACGGAGTACGCCCGACCTATTTTACCAGACGAATGCACGGCTTCATTAGAGCGGAATGTGCACGCGCACCGATAGACACACCATGTCAGATGAAAATGGGACAGGTCCCCTAGCTCCACCGTATGCTCTGAACTCTGGGTCTTTTCCTGTATCAGCAACACCAGCCTTTGCCGACTTCTTCCACGATCGCTTTCATTTCCACTGTCTTATTCCACGCTTTAAATACGCGGGGTCTCTCCCTTCCGCCGAGCTACGATGGCAGCAGTAGACGTGTAGCGATGGCAGCATTGAATTCCCGATTTGGCAGCGTCTGGCTGTTGGCGACACCTACCAAGCACAGACGGGAGTTGCCATCTACGCTTGGCTCGCTATCATCATAGTCTTTGTACCCAGTATCGGTACGCGCCTCGCAGCGGTGACTTTCGGCTCTGTTCAAGTGTGCGCATACGTCCGTCAAATATACACTTCTAAGCCAAGCCCTGTGGCGCGTGAACGCATGCTTCATCGCTCGGGGCACATCCATGCTGGGCAGAGAAGGCTCTTCTCGATGCCTTTCTCCGTTTTCGGGCCCGATCCTGTACCGTATGATTCCAGACATCTCATGGACGATATACTGGGCGAGTCCTCTGTGCGCTGCACACGGAAGCGTACGCTATTGCATTCAAAAAATGATTCGTGGAAAATAATGTTGTCCATGATGAGAGAAATACAGAAAGAGAAAATTTGCCTGGAAAATAAGATGAGAAACTTGCATTTGTCTACGCTCTCCTCGTGCAAAACGGTGACAACGACTCCGTGTGAAACGATCGCTGGACTGACTGAATTCCGAGTCCAAAAGCCTATCCCATCCAAACCGAAGAGACGAGAGACGCAGGAAGCGCATCCCCGGAGAGGTGTATTTGATGCTGTCGAATGCCGTCCCATCGATGGATGTATAGAGAGCAGTAGTTTGTCTCTCGATCGGAATATATTTATTCTTTGACATGACAAGCTCAACGAAGATTTGGTGCGAGCTTGCGAACAAGTCGTCAAGATTTGAAATCACGTTTCTTGTCTCCCCATTCCAGAGATACACATTGCTGGGCCCACGAATTGCCTTGAAATAGGAAGAACGAAGACTTGAAGCACGCTGAAGTCACGCGTGCTGCGCGTAACGAAAGGAGCGGACTGGTTGATTCCACGTACGAATTTGACAATCGTATTGGTTATTTTATAAAACCGCATTCGAAGGCGTCGCGAATCGTTTTAAATCCGGTGACGTTACGATATCCAGCGGCGAAGCGGCGAAGGAGTCAAGTCAAACAGACGACCGAAAATCCTGGAACGACGCGTGAATCCGTTATTCCGTATTGCAGCACTTGTCGTCTCGATGCTGTCTATGAACGAGAACGTTCGATAATAATTGCAAAACAGGAACAGAGCTTGCATTTCAGTTTTCATGTTCATCGAACACGGATACAGGTGGACTCTCGACATCGACTAGGCGTCTCTGTTTGGGAGGAAACGTTTACGAACACTAGACAGCTGTAAAGCAGCTCATTCAAGCGTGCAGTGATGTTTTTGGGACATGTCACACCTTCAGAAAGCATGTGGGCATATTGGGCGCTGCTAGCGACACGACTGCCTCCAGTATGAGCAGCAGTTATGCAGACGAAATGTGCCGCCCCGCGAGGCAGGAGGGTCAAGAACATGGAAGGCGCTTTCGCCGAAATGTCGCGTCTCAGCTGCCGACACCTCGAAGACATCAAGGGTCCTCCTGTTTCGCTTGACTTGAATGGCACCCGTTCAAAACGGTTCTGAAAGGCGTAGCTATATCTAAGCGCTCATCACCAATCGAGACAAGGGATGCACAAGCAGCCCAACGCAACGCGCAGGCGCGCTCGTTGTGGCACGTCGAGCACCATCCGTGCTGAAAACACTGCAAATGTATGCTCATGCCTTCCCCACAAGTGCAAAACGAAACCGGCTATACCCTCTGATCATTCCTCTACATCATAATCTTCTTCCAGTATGTGCCAGGCTCCGGCCTTTGCAGAGGCATCCGCAGTCGTCGCACCAGCCCCCGACGACGAGCTGGCCAGTGGCATCCGGGACTCTTCTTCTGCGGCCACCTGGAGAGCAACTTCTGGCGCAGGTGCTTCGGTCGCCAAAGCTGAACCAGTTTCGGGTGTGTCTTCTTCGGTTTCATGGCTTGCGTCTGCTGTCGTCGCGCCCGCGGGCTTTGTTCGACGAGGCGCAGCGCCGCCTCTTTTCCCAGTGCCAGTGCCGGCCGTTGTCTTCCGTTTCGCTCGAGGCCTCCTTTCGCTGTGCTTTACACGTGAGCGGCTGTCGCGATTCCGGCTCATTTCCTGCAGCTCCTTTTCAGTCAGTGGAGGTACTTTCGCAAACAGTGGGCGGAGAAACTGGAATCGAGGCTCTTTCTCCACCGTGTATCGTAGCAAACTTGATGTTATCGTAGTTGCTCCTGATTCCTTCGCATAGGCGAGAGCCTGCAAGCTCAGGTCCCGCAAAAAGTGCTCAGTGGCGTGGCCTACCAGAACTGGCACGCTCGCTGCCATGTGTCCGACTTCATCGTTCGTCTGGAGAAGGCGTTTCACTCTGCCGGCCGTAAAACGCGACCCGTGCGTACCGACGGCTCCTGGCATGTTACGCAGGTTGAAGGGCGCTGCCAAAAGCGACCGGCAGCCGCTGCACCTTACCAACGCAGAATTTTCGAAGCTGAAGCCGACGTAACTAGGAAGGAAAACTTGACGGCTACAGCTCGGTACTGTGAGTGAGCACAGCCCAGCCCCAAGTTCCGCTTGCGAACACGTTTCCAGAAAGCCCCAGAAGCGAGTACAAGCCGCTGCAACTTTTCCCGTCTGCAGCTTTTCGACGACAAGCCGCGCAAGCTACACATTGAAACCGCTCGTGATCGTCTTCTCTGTGTTGTTAGTATTGGACAAGTTTGGACATGGTCGGTTCAACCACGCTGCAGATGCCTTGCGCCTCACCGGCACCGAGACTGGCACTTGTCGGAAACTGCGCTTCTAGAGTGTCGTCCATAGATATGATATGGATGCAGTGCGCACGCCTTTCGGTTACGCAAAGCGCCATGCGACGTTCGCGCTTACCAGAGTGCTTTGCAGTGGGTTTCCCGGTGTGTGGGCGCATCGCGCGAGTCCCGGACCCTCATCGCACTGGAAGCTGTTCAACAGCAGCCATTCGAATGCTGCAGTCGATGAAATGAACGCTTAGTTTTGACACAACCTTTCGACAAAGCTGCTTGCGCAGCCATGGTAAGACATACAAGGCTAAAACACTGGGAAAACTGGCAATGGTACACGAGAAACTCGACAGCCTGCCAGCGGGATACATAGAAAATACTCACGTTGCGCTTTCTGTGATCACAGCCTATTCTGGAAACAGTATCGCTTCCCGTTTCGTGCATACGAATTCAGAGCTTCTGGGCTGCGTCCATCGACACTTGCGGAAACGGCAGCTATTGCATGCTCCAGAACTCAGCTCGTATTCGAGCGCGTCGCTGCGTTCCGTGTGCCCCAAAGCACCTGCTCGCAAGTAGATCTTTTCAAGGCCACCTGCTTCTCACACACCCTACCTGTTTTAAAATAGCATGCACACCTCGCGAGCATGTTCCGGACGTAGCGCAAAAGGCTTCAAGCGTCCCAGCAGCCGCAATCGGCGGGTTCACCGTGTTTGGCGTGCTGCTGGACCCCGCGTACCGCAGAAACGAGTCAGCTCGATACAGACTGCCAGTACATAGATGCATGCGCTGGCCTCGTACCGCGCTCTCCTGTCACCAAATCCAGCGCCTTTCGGGTACTTTATGCATAGGAGAGACTCGATTCGTCCAGCTTCCGTACCAATCGTCTTAGGTCAGCTGTCGCTCTCGCGGGGCGCGTCGGCCGCGGCCTCCGTTTCCCAAAAGTACGGAAACGAGTCAGAGGTTTTCCTCGTCAAGATTTCTACCCCGTCTTCCACAATCAACAGGGTGTGCTCGTACTGAGCCGAGCGACCACCATCTTCCGTGACTGCCGTCCATCCATCAGACCAGACGCGATATCGCGTGTTCATTGTCTCATGCAACATCGGCTCAATTGTGAACGTGTGTCCGACTTTCATCCGACCGTACGGCTCCCGATTGCGAAAATGCAAAATGTTCGGATTGTCGTGGAACTCCTCGCCAATACCGTGGCCGAAAAAGTCCCGCGCAACCCCGAATCCATGCTGCGTCGCGTGATCTTCAATGACAGCGCCGATCATACTGTACTCAGCACCCGGGCTACAGATGCTTATCGCCTTTTCCAGGCATTCAAAAGTAACTCTAACAAGTTCGCGGCCGCGTTTGTCCACGTTTCCCACGAGCACCATCTCGGAGCAGTCGCCGTGAACACCCTCCACATAGCAAGTGACATCGATATTGATGATGTCTCCGTCGCGCAGCCGAGTCGAATCCGGGATACCGTGACAGATGACCTCATTAATCGACGTACAACACGACTTGGGAAAGCCATTGTAATGAAGAGGCGATGGGTATGCATTGCGCCGAATGGTCTCCTCGTGAACAATGGCATCAATCTCGTCGGTGGTCATTCCTACGTGCACGGCTTTGCACGCGGCATCGAGCACCTCACGCGCGATGCGGCCCGCCTTTCGCATACGTTCAATCTGCTCGGGGGTTTTGACTTCAATATCCCACGGCATTCGGGGTAACAGGCGCTGTGAGCGAGCCGGAATATCTCCGGCAGCGTACTTGGGTCGCGGAATGTGCGACGGCACTGTTCGTGGCGGCGACTGCACCCCAGGGCGCAGCAACGTCCGAGTCGACTTGGTACTTGCGGTTTTCGCAAATCCCTGGCCCCTGGTGAACTGTTGCACTGTTTTCTTCTCGTCCTTACCTTTCTTGGAAGAGGCTCCTGCACCTTTGCCGTACGAGCTTGGTGACGGGCGCTCCTGACGACGCTGGCCACCACCGGCAGCCGCAGCGAGTTGATAGACCGGTGACGCTGCACTCCGTGGTCTACGAGGCGCGGTTCGAAACGCCCCTCGCAGCACAGGACGCAACCCAAGTGTCTCACTTGCGACAAAACTCGGCTGAACCGAGTTATATCCGCCTCGCATAAGCTGCGTGTTTGTGTATGGAAGTTTCGGGCCTGTACTCCAGCTCGCCGGGTATAATCCGTCGCCCATCTGACAATCCGACGCAGCCATGCGCCTGGCAGCGCGCCTTTACCTGTGCAGTGGATCCTCAGACACCCACTCACACGCTCATTCACGCAAACACTTATAGACTTCTAGACTTGCACTTGCCGCCTGTGCCGCGCGATAGGGCGTCCAGGGGAGAAGGTGCAGTAGAGCAGCATCGGAATACAGAGGTGTGCCCTTGGAGGCTTCAAGGGCTGCTACTAGAACGAAAGCGCCGCGAGGACAGGGCAGAACCCGCTGTTCGTTCCAAGCTTGAGGAGAGCTGTGTGTTCATCAGGGGTGACTGGACGCTTACCTATAGGAACAGTGCTTCGGTAGTATACGGTACGCGTTCAGTGACCCAGCGTCCATAGGGCACGCGCTGGTGGTGGCGCCATGAGCGACGCGCTGGTCGACGACCTCGATAAGAGGGTGCTTGTATACCTCCGCGACGGTCGTTTTTTTCTCGGATATTTGCGGTCGTTTGATCAGTACGGAAACTTGACTCTTGAAGACGCCACTGAGCGGGTGGTCGTCAATGATGAGGCGTTCGCAGATATTCCACGAGGACTGCAAGTGTTCCGCGGTGAAAATGTGGTGCTTTTTGGAGCGGTCGATTCCGAGCAGAGAGAGTTAGAGTTTCTGAGAAAACTCCGCCGCGTCACAGAGGAGGAAATCCGGCGCATGGAACAGGCGGTAGCGGAAGATCACGCGGCACTCCGGCGCAGGGAGCGGCTTGAATGGCCTGCCTTCGACGATGGTGCCCTCTGAGCCTTCTCGGAGCGCTGTCGAACGTGAACGGTACAGACGTTGGTACCTGCATCGCGTACCAACGAGTCATTCTGGACCACTGCAGGCCGCAGGAATCACACAGGCGTTTCCACCGGCTAGGAATTTTTGGTGCATGGTGGATGCGTCTGGCCAGGTTTGCTCGGACGTTTAAGCACTGTCCATTACGGCAGCGTAAACAGCACATCTTCTACAACCGATTTCACTCTGTACCAACCGCAAAGCCGTGTTGATGCACGTGTGGATGCTTGTCAGTTGCGCTTCGCCCGCGCAACGGGAAAACCTGCGAGTTGCCGTATATTCCTCTGGAATGCTCTGGTTCCTGTGCAACGCGTTCGAGAAGCAGGAAAAGCTACGAAACCCCACGTCACAATCGAAGCAACCATGTTCTCGCGCCCGAGCTCGGAGTCACTATCCATTGACTCTACGCGCGCGCTCGCCGATGAGGCGAGTGCGCCGGATGCACACAAGCGGAGGCTCCCCGTGCAACGCAGGACAAGGCGCGGATTTCTCTGGAATAACGTGGATCCATGCAGAGCGTCGTTGTACCAAGCGTTCCTGTACAGTTTACAGCACCGAGTAGACATCGCGTGCGTCTCCGTCCAGATTTCAGTGGACGCATTTGCCTCCAACCGTATCCACTCGAAATTACATATTCTACCCAAATGATTCAATCCGTTCAAGCGTACCCAACAACACGTCCGTTGCTCCGAAGGCGGTGCTCGTTCGCGTCGTCATCCCCGCGAAAAAGCGCCCTTGAAAGCGTCCTCATTTTCGAGAAGCGTGCGCTTGCATACAACCCACACCACTTGCAACGCTGCTGGCACTGCGTGTCTGCTCTACAGCAGCGTGTCGCGGCGTTCGTCGAGGATCACAGCAGGCACCTTTGATAAGACGCTTTGTCTTCGAAAGTGTTCTGTAACGCGCATACCGACTGCAGCGCTGCTCGTGTCGACGTCAACACGCGCAACGCTGCGTCAAGCCTTCCTCCCCGTATGGAGACTTGCCTGGTCCTCACCGTGGTATATAGGTGGTCTGTCAATAGGTGGTGTGTTGCGACGCTGCGACGTCGGTTGGAGTGTTTCAACGTACGAGTCCATGTAGAGGGGGTATGCGACACGCCGCGGTGAGCGTGGCGTCGCCCCCGGACTCAGATGGTAAGCCCGTGGAAACGGTATGCCATAGTGCAGCGCAAGTTCCAGTCGCGACTCGGCTTCGAAGAGTTTTCGTTCGATGTCTTGGGGGTCTAGCAACGAGGCGTTCCTCCGAAAAAGCTGTCTCGCTTCCGCGCAAACGCTATCAACAGTCTCCGGTTGGTCCTGAAATCGCCTCTTCGCAGTCCTTAAAATTGTGCGGTACAAACTCAGCACCCGACTCCGTTGCATGCCGTAGTTGAAGGTCCCATCCGACCGCCAACAGAATCGGAACTGAGTGCCAACGCACGTGCACAAGTCCTCTGCTGACGGCTGTTGACGCAGCGAAGCGTCGTCACGAATGCGAGCCGCACACCAGCAGCGCTAATCCTCTACCCGGACGTGCCGTCCAGAGACAGCGTTGTAAGGTGTACGTATTTCCGTCTCTCACGGGGTACTTGGGAGCGTTTCGAAAACGGAATAGATCTCGAGTGCCTGATTTCCGTTGGGTGTGGACTAGGAAGCCGCAGAGGCAAAGCCTGAAGACGCACTGAGTTCATCCGCCCGCGGGCGTCCTGGAACGCTTCTGGGGTACCTCGAGCGTAAATCCGGCTCAGGAAAGCTGCTGGAGGTGCGCAATTGTGGTGTGAGAACCGCTTTCCTCGTGCAATAATCGCATGCTTTCGCGTAGAAGCGCAGGGCCGCTGGTTGCTTGGTGTGTGCAGCCCCGTTTGTGGGCGGCAGACGCCGCGAGAGGGCACCAGTCGGTTGCTTGCCGGTTACCGTACCGCTGCCGAGAGTGCCGAGCACCTGCAGTAGCACGGTCGGCATGGCGCTGGATCCGCCTTTATGGAGGCACCGTGGTGGTCATGGGACCGAAACGCGCTCACAAAAGAACGCAAAGGCCAACGAAACGCGAACCCGTAACCGAGCATAAGCCTGCAGCAGCGCGCCATGAACCTCCTTCCACTCCCGCAATTCAGACCGAAATCGCTCCCGACAGTACTGCTACGATACCATCAGAGACAGTTCCTGCACTTCAAGCAAGCGAACAGTGTCGTGCTGAGGAGCTTGCGCTCAGCGACATTCGTCAGGTTGCAGCAGGGTTGTTCGGCGAGTCCATCCGCGTCGAGTCGGCGTCCTTCAGTCCTGATCGACGGTTATATCGAGTGTTTCTATGCACGGACGCCACGATAGGTGATTGCGAAACCTTGACAAAAGCGCTTGTCGCGGACAACTCCTGGGAGCACGGTATGGATATCCAAAGCTTGGAAGTATCGAGTCCTGGCGTCGGCGACGTCTTGCAACATGACCGAGCATTCCAGGCGTTTCGCTCGTTTCCCGTCATCGTAACGTTTACCGAAGAACACCCCAAATACGGAATGATGGTACAGGGAAACCTGGTCGATCGAGATGAAACTTCTGTCCGCATCAGTCAAGGGGGCAAGGTTCTCAGGCTCGAACGCGCCGCAGTGCGGGAGGTTCGTCTCGTACCCGCCGAAGAGGGTGACAATCTTTAAAGATTTCCGTTGCGGTCACGACATCTTCCGGTACTGTTCGAGCACGTCCGCTATGGAGACAGAAACATGCAGCGACGTGGACAATTGAGTCGAAGGCTCGTCAACAGCGTGGACAGGGATCCCAGCGACGAAAACTCGCTTTCCAGGGCGCCGGCACCCGCCTGTACATCGCGCGGGACGCACGTCGTCGAAACAACGTCACTGAAACGACACTCGAAAGTGCTTCGATCGCAAGACGCGTCCGGTACTGGGGAGTCCGTCAACTCTCAGACTCCAGACGATGAGGTCGACCACACCCTGTGGACGCTTGTGCGTGAAGTGAGCGACGCCGAGGCTGCGTTCTGGGCGCTGCGTAACGATAGCCGCCTGTTAGGTTTCGTGCTGCGCTCGCAGCTACTCGCGCTGGTTCACGATGACTCCAGTGTGACAGACTTTTTGGAGGCTGCGCAGCAGCCCACGGACGTCGGTGACGTTCAGGCTGAGTTTATTCTTTGCTGGGTACCGGTGCCGGGTGGACCCGCGATCCTCTGGCGGGCCGACTATCAACGCCTCATTGAGGAACAAGTCGCGAGGCGCCTCTCCGAGCTGGAGGACCCAGCTCGCAAAGCAGCGCTCTGGGGAACCACTCGTGAGCAGGTCGAACGCGACACCCACATTCGTGCAGCGGATGGTTCCTGTTGGTTACGCACCCTTCCGTGCCCACCTTCGGTGATTCGAGCCCTCACCCAAGGTCAAAAGGCCCTCGTGCAACAAGTCAAGCGCATGGGTCGCTACGGACGCTTGCCGCTTCATCGAGCCGAGTTGCTGCGCCTTTCGCGCACGTGTTTTTCCGCCCGTTTCCATATTTTGGATGCGGTCGGTTGCGGGATACTCGCGCTTGATGCCCAGAATACGCTCAGTAAGGAGCCGTACCTATGCTTGCCCGAGGTGCGCACAACGAACATAGTCGATTCAGGCGAGATCGGTTTCTAAAGCGCAGTTCTGAGCCCAAGATGGCCACTCGGTCTGGGCATGCCAACTAAAGCGAGCTGTCGGTGCGTTATCATCATCATCATAGCGGTAGGAGAGCGCGTGCAACCAGATGCCCAGCTGCCGATAGAGCGGGTCCTCGCGCCACCGAACAGGCGCAGCGTACGGACAGTGATGACAGAGTGGATCTGCGACCTGCAAATCGGGAAAGAGCTGCATCAGCGTCGGCTCTGCCGATGATCTCGACTCCCCAGTGCCCCACATGCCGGCGATAGCATCGGCAACGACCGTGGTGTATTCATCTGCAGCGAGCGTGCCTCCATAGAGCGCATCGTTCGCCACCGGATGACCGAGGAACGCAGCGTGCGCCCGGATCTGATGTGTACGTCCGGTGACAGGTACACACTCCACGAGGCTCGTGTCCGTTCGCGTATCATAGCCCAGAGGCTTGAACAGTGTGATGGAAGCCTTCCCTGATTGGAAATCGGGGAACGAACGAGCATATCCTTGTTCGCCTCGATCGAGGCGCAGCGGCACTCTGCAGGTAAGTGCTTCGCGAAAGCGGCCCTGAAGGCGCGCCAGATAGACCTTACGATGGCGTGGCACAGACCGGTTGCCTCCCGAGGCATGCTGATGCCATCGTCGCGCGAGCTCGACGTTCTTGGCAAATACCACGACTCCGGATGTCACTCGATCGAGGCGGTAGAGGGTGTACAGGGCCGGCGCTGTGCGTTGGTGGTGCTCGCTCAGGAGACGGCTCAGCCATGCTGTCAAGGAATGGTACCGGAATTGACCACTGACGTGTGTGGGTATGCCAGCAGGTTTGTAAACCGCAACCCAGTCCGGTTGCTCGTCGATGATCCGTGGTTCATCAGTGGCTGAAACCGGCGCCTCGTGAAAGTGTACCGTATTCAGGATTGTGTCAGCCGGCTGCAGCACGTAGTCTGCCGCAATTGACGCTCCGTTGACCAGGAGCCTCCCGTGCTTCATTTGGTTCGCCCAGAACTCTCTCGTTCCATAGAACTCTTTCGTGAAGACATCGGTCAGAGTCGTTCCGAGCCAGCGCTCTTTCACGTTGACACGGTACGTAAAGAGGTACGGCGCGACGTAGCGGAGACTTCTCCAGTTCGTGACCACCACCGGAGGTGTCGACGGGATGCAAAGAGCTGGACAAGCGACACCAAACAACAAACATGGTCTTCCGCCGGCCATTTTCAGATGTCAAGCAGCTAAGAAGCCCTCATCCGTTCGAGAAGAGACACATCACCTAGAGTTTGTACAAGGAGCAGACCATCGTCAATGATGCAGTGGACGAGGGGCACCAGCGAGCTGCCCACCGCGCAACGCCTCCCGCTGACCAGACGCAAGTCACGCTAGCGCCACGTCGTATCGAAGCGCTGTTTCGTATTTTCGTATACGCTTTTGCAATGGATCTTGCAACGAAAGCTATACACGTAGGACAAGAGCCTGACCAAGCCACCGGGGCTGTCATTCCTCCTATATCTCTATCGACGACTTTCGCGCAACTTGCACCGGGCACTCCGCGCTCGCACTACGACTACGCACGTTCAAACAACCCGACACGGGAGAACCTAGAGCGCTGCATCGCGGCCCTGGAAGAGGCAGAATTCGCGTTCGTATTCAGCAGCGGACTCGGAGCGACGACGACGCTTTTACACCTGCTGAGCAGTGGTGACCACGTCATCTGTATTGACGACGTTTATGGAGGCACTCAGCGTTACTTCCGCAACGTGGCGGCCCGCTTTGGTGTAACGTTCTCCTTTATCGACTTTGAAGGCGACGCTTATCCAAAGGCACTCGCAGAGCATCCCAATACGCGCATGGTATGGCTGGAGAGCCCAACGAATCCGACTCTACGAGTCACAGATATCGCGATGGTTGCAAAACAAACGCCCCCTCGTGTGCTGCTGGTTGTAGACAACACCTTTATGACACCGTATTGCCAACAGCCCCTCAAATTGGGCGCTCATATCGTTATGCATTCCATGAGCAAGTACTTGAACGGCCACTCCGATGTCATCATGGGGGCGGTTGCGCTGCGCGATCGTGCGCTCGCTGATCGCCTGCGCTACCTCCAGAACGCGCTCGGGGCCGTGCCGAGCGCCTTCGATTGCTACCTGGTGCATCGCGGCTTGAAGACGCTTGCCGTGCGCATGGAACGTCACTGCGACAATGCGATGAAGATTGCCGAATGGCTCGAGCAGCGTTCCCGAATGGAGCCGAAACGCATCCACCGGGTGATCTATCCCGGTTTGGCGAGCCATCCGCAGCACGAGGTTGCGAAACGAAACGCAGCACGCCCGGGTGCCTTTGGCGGCATGATTGCCTTTTCCATGGATAACGCGGCGGAGTGCCTGTCTAGGATGCGTTTGAGCATGCTGGCGGAATCGCTTGGGGGTGTCGAGTCTCTGATCGAGGTACCTGCGTTAATGACACACCAGAGCGTACCTGCGGCAGAGCGCGAACGACTCGGGATCGACGAGCGACTCGTGCGCTGGAGTGTCGGCATTGAAGCAGTCGGCGATCTGCTGCGCGATCTGCAGGATGCACTGGACGCTTCGAACGCCAGGTAGTCAATTTCCGGGTGTGGAGCAGGTCTCTATTCGCAGCGAGCAGTTCAATTCAGCTTAATTCACCTTCTGATTAAGGTGATATGGAGGGAACGCTAAGTTTTGTCAGTGGTTTTGCACCTGCGGTATATCGACGCGAGTTGTTTCGACACCGGTGTGTAACAACGGCGCCAGGAGCGCGCGCTTGGCCGCGGCTTGGTCTTCTCCGTGCCAACAGCGGTGCCCGGCTTTCTCGCGTGGACATCACACCCGAGATCTATAAACGCCTTGTAAGTATGGCTAAAAGGACTGAGGGGAATTTTTCGGCGGTCGCTGGCGCGATCCTCGAGAGCTACCTGTCCGCTGCCACGAACCGGGACTTGCGGGCCGTCATCTTCGATATGGACGGTGTCTTGTGCGACTCGGAGAGGCTCAGTCGTGCCGCTGGTGTAGAATATTTTCGAAGATACCACGGGGTATGGCCTACAGAGAAGGATTTCGCGGATTTCGCGGGCACCGGCGAGGCAGCTTTCCTTAGTGGCGTTGCCCGCCGCTACAGCGTCAAAGACTTTGACGTCAATAAGGCAAAGGAGGGTTTCTTCAACATCTACGTCAATGAATACGCTTCAGCGTTGGAGCCCTTTGAAGGGGTACGTGAGTTCATTCAGCAGATCAAGACGATGGGTTTGAAAACCGCACTAGCGTCGTCAGCGGACGCTATCAAAGTCCACGCAAACTTGTCGGCGATCGGGTTCGAGCGTGATATGTTCGACTTTGTGACTCGTTCGGATGAAATTGCGAACAAAAAGCCCGCACCGGATATATTTCTTGCTGCGGCTGAGGGGCTCGGGGTTCCACCTGAATCCTGTGTCGTCATTGAAGATGCACCAGCTGGTGTTTTGGCCGCAAAACGCGCCAGAATGCGCTGTGTTGCTGTCGCGACCTCCGTAAGTGCACAGTTGCTCTGGGATGCCGGTGCGGACATTGTGCGTCCTGCTCCACAGTACATCATGTTGGATGATATCGTCATCACGGATGATGCGGATGCGTCAGCACCTGCTTCCGCGTCGCAGGAGTAACTTGCCGGAGCGGCAACGACGCGCATGCTAGAGCCCGTTTCTAGAGGTACTTTCTCGTCGCCGCAAAGCGCTGTTTGCTGCTCGGTACTTGACGGTGCGTGCGTGAGGGCGAAAGTAATCCAGACAGGGGGGTGTCAAACAGGCTGTCGACATCTGCCACTAAGCGTATGTACTTGTTGCCATAAAGCGCTGTTTACTGCTCGGTATTGGATGGTATCCTCTTGAGACAGCACGATGCTCGCCTGATGCCGAATCCGCCAGCTAACATTGAACCAGTCGATATGCAACCACTGTCGATTTGTGCGGGAATTTGCGAGCGATGAAAAACGATTCCTGGCTGGACAGCGACTGCAGTATGCTTGTTTTGTTCCATGATCCATAAAAACGCCGCTGTGCGCGACAGCGTTCGCCGCCGTAGATCAGCATCTACTTCGTTAAGTTTCAATGACGCGCGCGAAGCCATCGTACACTCTGGTTTTAAAGCGTCAGCCGTTCGGCACAGCTGGCTTTGAAATCGAGCATCATGGAGCAAGCTCGCTGCCGTCTACAATATGCGCAAACGCAGACGGAACACATAGCTCTTGGCGACCAGCTCGTCCACGAGAACGGCTCTCGACTCTCAGCCCGAATCAGCAGAAAACTCCACCCGAGGTCGAATGGTCTCGGTTATCGACTGTTGTACACCCATGGGTGGCGCAGCGGTTTCTGCGCACGCTTGCAAAAGCGGCCCCCAGAGCCAGTACCGCTCTCCATGATCCCCCAGGCCAATATTTCATCCATATGTGCACGAAATGAGGGCGTCAGCATTCCGCATGCGAACGTAGCGACATAGCGTGAGACTTTTCGCGAGAGCGGTGCTGCTCTCTGCCGAGCACACGCCGGCGATCGATCTGCGCTTCGCTGGCATCGATCCGCCCTCGAATGGGTTCGGTAGGATCGATTCAATCCCATGTGACCAAAAAAGCAGAACGCAGGTATCCGAGCATGATCCAAGCGAAGCATAACATTCGAAGTTGCCATGCAGCACGAACGGAGCCGACAGGTATTCTGTTCGGCAGAAATGGCCGCGAAACTGGTGGTAGCACGCCGAAGCGACGACTCAGAGCACAACTCGAGCTCTGCCGCGATCGCGGACCATCGTTGCTCGCTGCATCCGTCCAAACTGACCACCCAAACGAAGAGCGATAGGCTCCTTTTCGGTCGGACAGCAGCACACCTCTGGATCGGATAGCAGGACATAAGAAGTGTCGCGGAAAATCCCTCATGATATCGGATGCACGACAGGTTCCAGGTTCTTGCCTAGCGCCTGTCGACAACTGCGGCAGTTGCTGCGCCTTAGATTGAGTTCGTCAGGAGACCTCATCGTCCCGCTTGCGTTTCGTCCGTCGGATGATCTCGATCAGCAACGGTTTCAGAGACGTTGGAATCGAGAGTTCCGAAGGATGACGTGCTTGGCCAGAGCGCAGCGCCTCCACGGCCGCGAGAGCAGCACTCGCTCGGAGCGACACATCAGGGGAATCAAAGGCTGCACGGATGCGCTCAACAGTGTCGAGACGTAAGCGCTCTTCGTCTTCTGCTGTCATGCGTGTGTCCAGACCCAGAGCGTACAGGGCAAACTCATTTCGCGCCAGCCTTGTCAACGCATCCAGCCATGTACAATGCGAAAGCTGCTCGTCAGATCCTGTCTCTGCTGTAGCATTCGCTTGTATCGTAGCGGTACTGTTTCCAGCACTAGCCAGTCGCTCCCGCATGCACACAATCGCATCTATTGCCGCGGGGTTACGCTGCACCAGAGCTTCGTGCAAGAGCAACGCCCGCGGGGCGTTTCTCGCCAGAGCCCCAATAGCGAGAGCGTATTCGGATTCCTGGTACGGTTCGCGGACAACGCGATCCAGCAGAGCCCCAGCGAGGCGGTCAGGGGCAGCGCCCAAAGCCAACAAACATGCCATCGTTCCTGAGCGCATTGCTGGGATCCATGCCTGGATGACCGCAGCGCCTGCCCCTGAGACCGTCCGTATCGCCAGCCGCATTGCGTTGAGCATATGCTGATCCTGGTTCTCAGGCTCCTCAGAGTAAAGCTGACTCGCACATCTCTCCACCAAGGTATTGGTCAAATGAATAAGCCAGTGTACGTCGACAATGCTCGGTTTCGAGTTCGCGCACGTGAAGCGCTGAACGATTGCGTTGAGGTAGTATCTCAGCAGCTTTGACTTGTTGAGTGTGCGTAGCGAGCGCGCCGCCAGAACACACGCTTTCCTCTTGGGATCGGTGACAAACTCCTGCCACCTGTTCAGGTCTGTAGCCTCGAGCTGCTCAAGCTCCAACAGGTCACTCGAATCCTCGGCTGCAAGCGGCGGCGGCTCCGTTCCAGGAGTTCCTGGACCTTGCTCTGAACTTGTAGGCACAGATAGCCCGGGTTCAGGTACCAGAGGCGTTGGGGCACACGGTTCCACCATGCAGTAAACGAGACTGCCTGTGTGAAAGGTCGCTGGCTGAGCAGCACACACAAGAAAACACACGCACGTACACGCACACGCACACGCACACGCACACGCACACGCACACGCACACACAAGAAAGCACACGCACGAGAAAGCACACGTAGGGGCCTGTTTGAGCGGAAGACGCTCTGGTGTATCCCGTCGGGAAATGGGGGAAACCTCATCAGACGCCTGCGTGCCCTTGGCCGCTGATCCGCGGGTGCATGCCACGGATGTGCACGCTCGTGTTCGCGCCAAGCGCGCTGATTTCCTGTATGCTTTCTACTCAGTTTTGCACTGCTCCGGCTGCAGTTTACAGCAGGGGATTGAAATCATAGCACCATTCCCAGCATAGACTGTAGACGAATTGCCTATAGGATATATATTCTATACTGAACAGTGCAAGGAGGACTGCATTCCTCATTCAAGTCGGTCATACAATAGAACGCAGGTGCTTCAGGATCATAGAAAGAAAACAGATGCGCTCTGCATCAGAAACTGCCACCCCCTAGGCGTGCTTGCGGTCGGCGGTTGAACACGATTTATAGAGCACGTAATAAAAAGCAAATGCGACGATCGTAGCCGACATGGGTGTCAATGTTTCACAACGGGTCGTTCGTTTGGTCCCGAAAACACTAATGTACAGACACAAACAAAGCGTCCTAATGCACACACGGCCAACTAGCACCGGAATCGCAACGACAGCGTTCCTGGAACGTTGCAGTCGATGTGAAGACGGAGAAGTCGGTTTGTTTTCTCTCAGTCGATGAGACTTGCTTCGGATGAAAGGATCGGAGTGTATATGGGTATTCGGGGAGCAGAGTGCCCGTTGTATGTACGATCGAGCACGTAGAGAATGACGACATCTTCATCTATTCTAGCTACAGTGGATTCATCTGGCAGCCTCAGTTTGGCTCGTAGAGAAGGCTCAAACTACAGCGCCAACCATTCCGTTGAATCATTGAAGACGTTTTCATTGCAGGTCTGGCGACGGCCTTGATTGGACAACATGGTAAATCACCATTCCCCCTGCTTTCTCTTTCCGCAAGTCCTTCTCGCTCGGGAATTGTCGCTACCTAAGGGCATGAAGGAGTGCGTTCATTTTAATATTCTACGGTACGGGCTGAGGTGTTCACTTCATAATGTCGAGATAGGGAGAAGACAGCGGAGCGCCTCGGCTAAATAAGAGTACGGCGAGCTGACAGAGCACCAAATTGCATAGAAGGCACAAATTCTGGCAAACCCTGTATGGATGAGTTCAACCCGCATCAGTTAATGCATGGAGTTCCTGAATCGAGACTTCAACGTTGCTACCAATATAAGTCGATGTGCGGTGCTGAAGACGTGATCCGAGGAGCTAAAGCGATCGCACTTCGCGGGGCACCCCCTCAGTCTCGAAGCATGTGCGCATAAACTGAAATCTAAAGCATAGGGCCGGCCAAAAAAGGTTGCGCGGTGCCCGTGAGTCGGTACTAGTTTATCCTGTATTCATTTATAGGAACAAAAACGAGCCTCTAACTAGCAACGAGATAACTATCCCGTTCCCTGTCTAGGGTAAGCGTTGAAATGCGGGAAAGCTTTCCGCATTGTCGAAAGTTTATCATCTAGGCGAGAGGTCCAGCGAGCCGGACGAGTCTGTCAGACCAGTGCTCCATGCTCTTCCCAGTGCCTAGTGCCGTGAAGGGATCTGAGAAGCTCGTTCGAAACGCAGTTTATTCAGTGACCAGGAGCGGATATGCTGCGTTTGGGCGTCGCCCTGGTCGCAGTGGACTCCAAGTCAATCGCTTCGCACTGCCGCAGGCAGTACTTCTGTCTGCGCAGCTGGCAGGCTCCCGGAATAATTATGTACTCCGACCCCGTGTTGAATGAATCATGTCTCGAGCCGACGCCCTCCGTGGCATCGCAAAGCCGTTCTCTCTCCGTGATACATCTGCTCCACCGGTGTCGGCGCCAAGGCAGGTGCTCAAAGCAGATACTCTGCGAACAGAGGAACATAGAAAACGACCAGTACATCTGAGAACAGTTGACGGAACTCGGTGGTAGGGTGCAGCAGCATGATGGACGCTTTCCCGAAAGCCAATATCCCTCTCACAATCCGGAATCCATGAATTAATGTACATGTTTTGTCATCGGAAAAAAATCATCAACGCGATTGCCGACGAAGCGCAGCAGGCGCGTGGGCTTCAAAGCGTCTGAGTTTGCGTATGGCGAATACCGCCCGTATGGCTCTGCTAACGTGCTTCGTCCATGCAAAGACTCGAGGAGGGCCCGGAAGATAGCATATATTTTGATGCCTGGGATAACCCAGCGATAGCCGATGCCAGAGCGCTGTACGAGGAGGAGCAGCTCTTTGCTGCGCGTCGAGTTCTAGTGCAGCAGGGTATCACTGCGGCGCGTGCTGCGAGCTTCGGACCCCTCATTGAGGAGATTTTCCGGGAAACCGATGACTTATCGCTTTTTGTCCAAGATTTAAATGACGAAAGCGATCCCGCCTATTCAATAGCAGTGCAAACAAAACGAATGATAGTACGATATCGTAGGATTCCCGGCAGTGTCCTACACAAGTACCACGTCACAGCGGAGTTGAGTGCACCGCTCGAGAACCTCTGTTGTGTACTGGCTGAACCGGACCTCTTCGGGCAGCTTTTTTGGTATGTGAGGGATATAAAACTTCTGGTTCCGAGTGGACGGGTGCAACGTGCTGTTTACGCACGCTTCTATGCGCCGTGGCCCTTCGCGGACCGCACCATCTACCTGGTAGGGCGAGGCATTGATGCGCTCGATGAACCCAGCCAGTCCGTTTACATTGTGATTCGCTCTGTGCGCCCCGCTGACGGTGCGGCATGGCGTGCAGCGGAACGGATGCGCGAGCGTGTGGCAGACCAACGCTCCGTCACCGTCGAAGCGCGAGCGTGTTTCGAGCTGCATCCGGTATCCCGGGGTCGCACTCGGGTCCGTCTGGTGGGTGTCTTCGATCCGCGTATCAAGTTTATTCCAGCATCGCTCATAAACTGGGCGTCCCGAAAAATTATTAGGCACGGCACGAAACAGTTGGGCTGGGTTGCAGCGCATCTCTCAAAATTGCAGACCGAGCACTGGAAACGTCTGCATGATCCTGAGTGGTGTTTCGGCGTGTATCCGTGGTTGAGAAGAAGACTCGCGTCTTTCTGGTGGACACGGGAAGCCGTATCGGAGAGTCAGTCTCAGAGCAAGGGAACGACATCGGTCCCGTGGTCAGGGTCGCGTCTTAGCGGATCTGAAAGTGAGCCCAGTGACGTCGAGATGCCCGCCGATGTCGACAGCAACACTCGACTGCTTCGCACGGTAGGCAAAAGCGCGGCCTCTACGGGGCATGCATCACCACGAACCTGAGCGATCTGATGACGTGATCGATACGGCAATGGCTCGCAGATGAAGGATCTATTGTTCCGACCTAGGATCCGCTGTGCTTTCAGTTAGTCGACGTGGCATACAAAGGCCGTGAACGGAGCCGTGACACCGCGCAGATTTGTGGTCAAAATGTCTACGGAACCGGAGCGTATCTAGTAGGGTGTATGCTGGGCATGCGATGAGCGAGTGAGACGTCTTTGCCGCCGCCAGCGAGATGCCGTAGCGTTGCGCTTGCGCGCACATGCCATATTCCTCTATCAATCTAGGTCATGAGCATCCGCGGGATAGCGCACATTCGCTACTTCGCAGATACAAATAGCACTCACTCGGCACTGAACAACGACCAAGGCGATCATCGAAACGCAAGTCAAATTGCGACCTAAGCTTGACCAGCGTCGCCCCTGCTGCTATCGCGGAGCGTCACTCGGAGAGCGCACCACGATCGCCCGCCGTGCCGTCTACGAATACAACGACACGCTGATGCTTTACGGGCGGTGGAGAAACGGCCCTCATCAGAGGTTATCTCGCCGTTGTCGCACGAGCTAGACTGATAGAATGAGCGCCGGCGATGCCTGAACGGACGCAGTATGGTTTCGCGAACCGAGGCGTGCGGGCTTTGGCAGGCTACCGTTATCGAAAGGGCGCTGGGTCTCTGAAGCGTCATTTCTGAACGCCACCAAAGAAGCTGGATAGTATCGTGCTGGTGCCGCCAAGTCCAGATTCTCAACAGAGGACCCATCCAGAGCAATCCGGGGCGCTCGGTAGCTTGATGGTAACAGCGTCCGCCTTGATCATAGGTTTTTTCGAAATGGCGGTAACCTTGCAGTTACCCCAAAGCATGAGAGATTGGCCACGAGACGCTGGGGCGGCCTGCCGCCGCGCATATGTCCGCAATGCTGGTGTCAGATAGATATGGAATGCTGAATTGCTCGCTTTGTTCCTGGCATTCGATGTTCCGGAACTTGCTTGCAGATGTACGACATCGACATTAGAAGTGCAACAGTTGCGGTTTTAGGATACATACTTAGTTTTAGGATCCTCGATTCTCGTATAGGAGAGGCCCCCTCGACGCGTTCCCGCTGGAATACGTTACTGCAAGTGGAATCGAGATGGTTCGTGACGCCAACGAACAAGCGTCCGTGAAGCAACCGATACCAGTCTTCAGTGGATATGGACAAGCAACGAAACCTTTCGTTTCTTTACGTCAAGTGCGCGCAAATCACGCATTCTTCAACTATTCGATAGTTCTGCTTGGACGCAACTCGAGGCCGTAGCATATCGCGCCCCTGAATTGGCGAGCAAGAATCAATCGACTTTGTCCTTTGATGACCTGTTGACACGCCCATGCTAAAAGTTCACTGAACTTGTGACGTCAAACACGGGGCTCCGTTTGACAGGGTGCTCTGCTTCTCTTTGTGGCCGTCGGAGCCCCGTATTCCGTGCCCGCAAGATACGCCGTCCCAGACATGCCCCCAGGGGCAATCGTCTCTTCTGTTTGTACGGAAAAGGGCCTGGGACTCGCATCTTCGTCATTCCATCGGTCGCTTCGCGTGGAACGCTTGCTACCGCGTAGCGCGAAGGGCGCATCAACGGATCTGACTTTTTCGTTGTCTCCGGCATGGATAATCCTTCCGGTGCCTTTCTCATCATCATGAACGACATCGCGTTCCACAAATCCTCTATCGAGTGGAGTAGCGTGTGCTCGCTCGTGTGGCGGGGATTATACACTCCGAGGATATCGCGCAGATGAAGCCCGTCGTCCTTCGGTACTAGAGCGGGCGCAAAAACGGCGGATGGTATTCCTGGGAGCCCTCTTTACACGTCACAGGCATGAGCCGGACGCGAAAACAAGCCTTCATGCGCCACAGGACGGCACACGTAAGGGGAGCTGATGGGCACATGTGCCCATTCATGATCGTTACTATGTGTCACCGCTGCGAAGGGCGCGTCGAATCTGTAAACAAACAAGATACGAATGGCAAGCGAAGCGTAGTCTGCAACTACTCCCTGTGGATGAAATGCATGGAAAACGGCCCGAAGCGGCGAAATCGGAACTTGAACACTGTCACGAACACTTTTCGACTACTGAAAACAACGCTGGAGGGACAGGAACGCACGTATTAGATAACGGAGACAAGCGAGAGGAAAAGGCAACAGTCGCAGAAAAAGCATGTAATGGCTATTGTTGATTCGGATGGAAAGACACTGCAGCTGAACTATGGTTGCTCGAGTCGGTGGACTTCACTCGTTCAGAGGAGCGAGAACATTCCGCGACCATACAGTAAAGCAATACCGACGTGGAGACACTTTTCAGCCTTCTTCGACCGGCCCCCTGCTATCAGTTTCAGCTTCTGATTGCACTTTTCGAGCCTGGGAGGCTGCCCCTCAAGGTTGCATTCCGTCCGCTCTGTTGGTATCGTCTTCAGCACTGTATACCTTCTGATATGGATGGCGGCGTTAGAGTCTTGGTGCACGAACTCGAAGCGTTTCTTGCCGCTGGCGGTACTCACCAATGCAACAAGTCCTCGAACTCGTATCCTGTATGTCAATTGGTGCTCTCTCAGCTCACCGTGGTATTCTATCGACGATGCGCCCCGCTACCGCCTCTCCATCACGACATTCTGAAGTGCAGGCCCCAGCTGATCCTTTAAGTTTTCTAAAATGAACACAGGTCTGTGTGTCCTTAGATGAGGATATTCTTGGAGGAAGAAGCACTTGCACAAAAAAGATGAAATGTGTCTCTGGTGTGTCACCGTATGCCGAACGCTTCGCGATTCTCCCAGTGGAGCAATCATTACGTTTCACAATAGACAACCCCATTCGAATGGGTTAAAACACGGAGCGTACGAAGGAATGAAATGCAGCTCAACCCCAAAGGAATCCGAAAAAGCTCAAACGCAAGGAAAACGGTGAAATGACGCGCGATCGAATCGATGGACGCTGCTAGACGTCAGGCGAAAAGTCTTCTATGGTTCGACAGAGTGGTTTGTGCTCTTGCATGGGCCCTCTCTACGAGCGTAGCAGAAGCCGCCAAATGTATCTACTGCAGCTCGAACAGATGCTGATGTTCTCGTTCTCTTCCAATTCGATCCTACATTGAATAGGCTGCCTGCTTCGCGAAACCCCCCAAACGCTTCAATCGTTTCGTCCGAAGAAGTTCCCATCGACTGAGAAACCAAACCGACGTCCCTGTGCTTTATACCGATTGCGGAGTCCCCGGAACGCTATCGTTGCAATTTCGGTGGAAGATGGCAGGTCGCGTCATCGGACATATTTTGGAACTGCATCCTGGTATTTTCAAGACCACACGAGCAAGCTGGTGCGTATCTGATGCGCACGTGGTGACGATGATCGTCGCTTTCGCTTTTCGTAAGGCGATCGACGCGTCGTTGTCTACCGTTGACCGCATGGACGCTGTGGGAATATCGGTTTTTGGCGCGGAGTGCATCTGTCATCTTTCAAGATTCCTCAATTATCTGTGTACTATGATATGATTGAACTGAAGGAGGAATGCAGTACTCTTTGAACGTTTCTGTGAGGAATATATCTTACTGGCAATTCGTCTACGATCTACACAAAAAATTGCATAGCGATTCAGATCCCCCACTACGAACTGCGAAAAAGCACTCTTTTACATGCAGCGGGGCTGGAACATAGTCGAGTTCAAAAGCCAGAAAACGCAAACGCACGGACGTCAACGGCGCGCATCTATGGAATACTAGACAAAAGAGACAACATCATGGCTGGCAGCAGTGCGTTTGCCACGCAAATTGCGCGCAAAACCCCCAACCTATTTATATATCAAATTCTCGCAAGATCTCCTACTACCGCCATAGCTCAGTCGGTAGAGCAGTGGACTCTTAATCCACGGGTCAAGGGTTCGAGCCCCTTTGGCGGTGCATTCTTTTTTGTAACCACGTTAAAATAACTCGCTCGCTTGAGCGTTTACACGGAAACTTGTGGATCCAAACCGCTCAGTAAGAAGCGAAGCAACGAAGGATCTACCGCTTCAACATGATGCTCGTGCTGCCGCCAAAACGAACCAAGTACGCGGAAACTTCGGGGGGAAAACGTCAGTCCAAACAGTTGTAGGCGACCTCGGTTCATATGCCGAAGCCAACCAGCGCCGGGGCAAGCACAGCGTACATCGTTCTCCTCTGGTTTCAGCGGCAGCACGCATAGAATACGGATCTCCTCAGATACCGCAACAGTGCAAGCGAGTTATGATATCCGCATAGTCCGGTTCGTTGTCCGCATGCAAGACACCGTGGCGAACCAAAAAGTCAACGAGAACCAGCGCCGAGTTTGGCTTCCATTCATGTTGGGCCTCAACTAGACTCGCGAGCGCCTCCTCAGCGCTCACAGCGTAGAACGCGTCCACTTCGCCATCATGGTTGTAGGGTTTCCAGTTCTCTTCAAGCTCTAAATCGTAGAGATACAGGACTTTTGCTGAGATTCCTTTGCGCGTCTCATAGCGGTAGCGGACACAGCCGACAGGGACAGGCGCTGGACCGACATATGCCGCCTCCTCGTACAACTCCAGCATGACCTGCTGCAGCACAGAGGTCGCTGCGGCCGGTACACCACCAGCAGTCAGCTGATCTAGGCGCCCCGGATATGTCGGTTTTTTCCAAGACCGACGCGCCAGCCACACGAATAGTTCCGGTCTTCCGTCTTGTCCGGCTTTGTAAAAGTAGCCGTTAATGTGGACACCACTCGTCTCGATGCCCAGGTACGGCATACAGGCGCGTTCAATTTCCAGGTACCGGCCATTACCGAGCCGCAGCGGCACCCTTTCGTTTCGCCAACCTTCGATGAGGCCGCGGTCTCGCATCCGCTGCATAACTTGCAGCAGTCTCTCCGTCGTAGCGTCGTCATGGAAACGGACAAATCCGCTGTCTGTGGTCACACTGGCATCGAATACTGAACATGTCTCCAGCTGAATGTCAAACACTTCATGGTCGGTGTCAGCGGATAGGAGCTCTGCGGCCCAGTTGCGTCCAACAAGGCCGATCCGCGGTGCATCTTGAGCTGTGCTCGCATAGAGCGGTACGTAATCCCTCTCTCTTATGCGGTGTGCAAACGAATCTAAGGCCTTGAACAATGCGCCACGTGGAAGTGCCACGCGGTGTATGCCTCGCGGCCGCCAAAGGCCGGTCCTTTCCAAACGAACCTCACATTTCTCTTCATCGTCTCGAGGGAGGATCAAGCGTTCCAGAATCTCTGAGATCTCGCGAAAAGTGTCCAAGTACGGACGTGTGTTATCTGTTCGCACAATAGAAAGTCGATCGCTATATTGGGCCATGATTTTTGGGGCCTCCTGTGCATACTGCCTCAAACGCATGTGCACGATTTCCAGCTTATCGTCGCAGCGGCGCTCGAGCCGGTGAACAACGTGCGGCGGCGGAGGCGCCAGCCGCGGGTGATACATGATGCCCGTAATCGGATCAAGGAGACGCTCACGTGCCCAATCGAGCAAATCCTCGTCAGGTCTTTCGAGTACGATGACGTAGTCGATCTCGATGCCGGCGCGATTAAGCAAAACTGCCTGACGCTCTGTACGGGGGAATCCATCCAAGATGAATCCCTTATTCCGGCAATCCTCTTGAGAGAGTCGCTTTTTCAGGATAGCCAGTGCAAGATCATCAGGAACAAGCTCGCCACGATGCACATATTCGCTGGTCAGGCGGCCGAGTTCAGTATTCGAGCGTATCTCGTTTCGCAACAGTGTTCCCAATGATATGTGGACCATACCAAACCGACGCGCGATAAGCGGTGCCTGGGTGCCTTTGCCAGAGGCGGGCTTCCCCATCAAAATTATCCGCAGGCGTGCCGGCCTCGGCAACGGAGACAGTAGCGTCTTGAGCGATTCGTCTCTCAAGGACTCCAGGACCACGCTCCTTGGTAAATCAGACAAATAGTCGTCGGGAGTTACCGAAATCGACTCTCGCTCAGATACCGCAGACGAGTCGCCTGTACGAGAGTTCGGTTCCGATTCCAGCGCGCCGCGTTGCTGCGGTGGTGCACCATCCGGCGGCCGGGGCCGCGCATCGGTTCCAGCGTCCCTTCGACCCGTACTTAACCCAGAAGCGCTGTGCTTCATGCCTTGTTCTACGGGTTGATGCCCGTTGGAGTGTGCTGGGTTCTTGGACCCGTGAAAGTGCGACATCAAACCCTGTCCGGTACGCTGAACTCCCAAGTCGGTGTGCGCGTTGTGGCCATTGGCGGTTGGGGGCGCCTCGCTCCCAGTGTACTTCAAGATTTCTCGATCTGATTCGCACCATAACGTTATTCTAGTCCTGAATCGAGGCACCCTACTCGCTCTGAAGCTTGAATTCGATTTCCAAACGCAAGCACGCGTCCCGTCCGCTTGCGGAACCCTGTTCCTAGAAGCACCGATAACAAACGCTGCGGGCGGCTCATGCGCACTGACACCTCCCATAAGTCAAGCAAAATTATAGTTGCCCTAAAATCGACAATTGTCCGGTCACCTGAGTGCCAGGTCGAGTTTGTCTGGGCAACGGCGCTTTATACACCGAATCTTGGAAACGCCACCGGGCGGCACGAACGTCCTGCCGTTGAGCGGATCGGCGCGACCGATCAGCCGGCACGGTGGATCATGTGCCAGGCACTGATGGATAACTTTTTCCATGCTGTAGTTCTTCGGGTCTAACGCTTGCACCCCGTCCCGAATGTTGAAACTTTCGGGTGATCAGCGATCTTAGCGTTCGCGAGAACGATCTCATGGTCCCGAAACACGGATTTTTCCGAGCAGGCAACAGGGGTTTGACGCTGAGCATACCGAGAAGCGACCGTAGCGGAGCTGCGACTTGCGCGGACACTAGAGGCAGTACCTGCACACCTTGGCATTCAGTTAGATTCAATGATTTCAACCTGTGAAAACGCGTGGCTTGTGCGTTTGGAATCGCGACAGTGGCAAATGATTCACAGCATCAGTTGAGGGTGTAGACGCAGGCGTGCAGAGCTTCCCGAAGAGGCTCAGAGTGACGCGCTTGAGCGCCTTTGCATGTGTCTGCGGCGCGATGACGCCGCCTAGCTTGCTTGCGTGACACTTTGCGACCTGATTGACCACGAAAGAAAACGGGGCGTTTGGGAAAAGTTTCGACCCTAGGGAAGCACATGGTGATCTCGTTTGTGTACCGATGCGCTGTTTCCGATGACGTATTGCACCCGAACGTTCCTGTGCATCTTCGTCGGACCGTGCGATCGGCGTCGGCACGCTGCACCTGAACGCACACGAAATGCAGACCATCGGTCGCCATCTGGCTTGGTACTGGATAGCGCTGTGCGTACTGGAACATGTTGCACGCGTGGTAGCGTCGTGCCTTAGATGCTATCCCGTGTCAGATAGATATGGAATGCTGAATTGCTCGCTTTGTTCCTGGCATTCGATGTTCCGGAACTTGCTTGCAGATGTACGACATCGACATTAGAAGTGCAACAGTTGCGGTTTTAGGATACATACTTAGTTTTAGGATCCTCGATTCTCGTATAGGAGAGGCCCCCTCGACGCGTTCCCGCTGGAATACGTTACTGCAAGTGGAATCGAGATGGTTCGTGACGCCAACGAACAAGCGTCCGTGAAGCAACCGATACCAGTCTTCAGTGGATATGGACAAGCAACGAAACCTTTCGTTTCTTTACGTCAAGTGCGCGCAAATCACGCATTCTTCAACTATTCGATAGTTCTGCTTGGACGCAACTCGAGGCCGTAGCATATCGCGCCCCTGAATTGGCGAGCAAGAATCAATCGACTTTGTCCTTTGATGACCTGTTGACACGCCCATGCTAAAAGTTCACTGAACTTGTGACGTCAAACACGGGGCTCCGTTTGACAGGGTGCTCTGCTTCTCTTTGTGGCCGTCGGAGCCCCGTATTCCGTGCCCGCAAGATACGCCGTCCCAGACATGCCCCCAGGGGCAATCGTCTCTTCTGTTTGTACGGAAAAGGGCCTGGGACTCGCATCTTCGTCATTCCATCGGTCGCTTCGCGTGGAACGCTTGCTACCGCGTAGCGCGAAGGGCGCATCAACGGATCTGACTTTTTCGTTGTCTCCGGCATGGATTATCCTTCCGGTGCCTTTTTCATCATCATGAACGACATCGCGTTCCACAAATCTTCCGTCGTTTCGAACAGCGGCCCCATGAGCGAGCATCCGGCGGCGTACTCGACGAACGTATCGCCCAGAGGGAGCCACTGATCGTAAGGGACGGTACCACGTCCAGAAACGAAGAAAGTCATCCATGGCGGCCTTCTGCATAGTTCAGGCGCATATACCGCGCGATGCCTTGAGCCTTTATGTTCCAAAAGGCGATGCTCGGAGGAGGAGCTGTGATGGACCCAGGTGAACTCCCGACCACAACCGGGTGTCACCGCTGTAAAATGCACACCGATGCTATGCAAAACAAGTTGAAAATGAAATGCTCGGCATGGATAACAACTGCCGCCTGTGCATGATATGCACCAACAACAGCTGGAGGCACTTATGTCGGGACTCGAACGCTGTCATTAACATCCTTCAACTGCTGACAACGGAGCTGGAGAGACAGAAGAGCCGATCGCATTTAAATCCAGAGAAAAGGCAGATGAAAACGAAGCAGTCGCGGAAACAAAGCTCACAAATGCTCCATTTGGTGACAGTAGCAAGGAGCGCCAGCTTTAACGTGTATCTCAGAGTTCCCTGGGTAGATTCACGTAAGTTCGGCCCGAAAAGATGCCGGACGAATGCAGGCAACGATCGAGGTACCGGCACCGAAGGCAATGCCGGCAATCTCCTGCGCAGCACGAAATGTCACGTGACATGCAGATGAGACAGCAGCCACCGAGACACGCACCGTCGACACGATGGTATCCGTGCCATGCCGTGCCGTGCCGTACCGAAAGCGCCATCACGGCTGCGTAGCTTGCCAGACAGCAGCGGTTGCCTTCGACCAGGGCGTATCTCGTATTGGCCAGTACCGCATAGGCGAACACGTCGCACGGAAGAGTGTGTACTTGAAAAGCGGGACTTGACCAAAAGGGCTGGCCGCTTCGACGTGCGCGCTTCGAGGGTTCTGGGCGTCCCGTAACACGCTTGCACAACAGACGCACCTGGGAGGCGGCATAAGCACTGAGCACACAGCGCAACCTCGGGGCCTGCGCTTCGGGCTAAGCTTGGCCGCTGCTGATGAACGTTCGTGGGCAGCGGGGCCCGGTTTTTGAAGATGACGACGGAGCGTCCTTGGCAACACAGGCGTTTCCGGGCAACTCAACACAGACTCCGAGGAAAGGGAGCTCGCTCCCTGAGCGAGGGAGCGGGGAAGACGTCCCGCCCGGCAGCGCGGATAGCTTTGGAAGTTCAAGCTCGGCGCTTGCGCAGCTTGCATCGGTTGCCACAGTGGCGGCTGCGGCGGCAGCGCAGCGCCAACGGTATCCGTTCCCGAACTTCATGCAAAACCTATCACCGCCAACTTCGTTTAACTTGAATGGGTCCGATTTCAGTTTTCAGTTCCCTTTTACAGATTTGCGCAGCTTGCCAACGACCACGGAACTACTGGGATCGCCAACACTCCTGATGCAGAATAGTTCTGCTGGACTCGTTGATGACGAAGATCCACTGGTGAGGTTACTCCGTCAGGAGGGCTCCTTCGGAGGCAACCAAGTTGCCGAGCGACCCGCCAGCGCCACAAAACGACCACGCCCTCACACTCCACTGGACAATGCGATTGATGCGAGAGTGGTTTCGGATGTTGGATCCGAACATGATCCAGCTGGACCCGCGATAGGTCGTCTCCCCACAAGACCATTGATGTCAGAGACTAAAACGGAGGCACCAGTGGCGAACGAGGCAGCCTCCAGCTTTTTATCGCCCAGCCCTCTGAAGCGAATAGAGCCAAGTCCATGGTCAGCGTCAGACTCGGCACGAACGTGTGGCGCCCCGGAAGCTGTTACCGCTGCTGACGCCCTGGATAGCAGGAAGAGATTTGAAAGCGAGCCGGCCGAGCAGTTGCAAGCTACGTCAAATGACCGAGTACCCGATGGCCTACGCGCGGAACGAAACCGCCAGGCTGCAGCCGCTTCCCGTGAACGTCGCCGAGCCATGGTGAACGATCTGGAAGCGCGCAATCGCGTTCTAAGCGAGCAGAATGCCCAGGCCCAAATCGAGGTCCTTACGTTGAAACGCGAAATGTCTGAACTCATCCGACATTTTAAGGCACAGCTGGAGCGCCAGGAGCGAGAAAAGGCACAGTTAATGGCGCTGATACAAAAACTACAGGAGGATAACGCGCAGTTGCGCAAAGTTGACGAAGAGACTGAGAAACTCATGGGCCTTTCAAACGCTGATGCGATCGGTGCTGACGCGGTTTCAGAGAAACTCAAAATCAAATCATCAAAGCCTGCTTCCAAGAGGCAGTGACTCGTGCCAGAGCGTTTCGTTGCTCAATGCCCGAGGGCGCGCATTATGGCAGAAGCGCCCGGCGCTGAAACAACCAGAGCGCTATCAGTGGACGACAATGTCCATGCGCTGTGCACCTCGCGTCGTTAGGGGTAGCATCACGCATATCGCTATTGACGCAACTGTGCGCTTCTTACTCTATCGAGTGTGCAACACGGGGATCGAGCTTCGTTCTGAACTGTCGATATTAAACGAATGCATAGGATGTATCGTATCCTAGAGGGTGAAACCCGTGGTGATTGACGCGGAGTGCGCTCTTCATCCAAGGCGCACGTAGCTTCGCACGAAACTGTAAACCTTTAGCCTGATGCAGCGAATGACTGCTGTGGGATATCGTACCCGCGAGCGCCACGAATTTCATCGAGACCATTAAGCAGGTTCAAAATAGCACCATACGAGACCAGATGGCTTGTCCTCGCAAGACGCGTCCTGTGTAGTATCGCCCCGCAACGATCGTATATCCACCACCGGATTGCACCGAACCGATGAATATCCAGGAACTACTGGAATTTTAACGTCAAACGCACTTGGAATGCTACAGCTCTACCCGGCGCGCTCGCTCAAGTCGTTGCACACGATCGTCCTGCTCAGCGGTCTACAGCCGCAAGACTAGGCTCCGGGCGAGCGCTGTTCTGTCCTGTATAAATGGTTTCGCAATAGTATGGCTAGAGGCTGGACGAGGCTGCCTGGTGCACCATGCCTGCCGTTGAAACTACTCGTGTACACCAAGTTGAGCGAAATCGGACGCTCTATCTGGGCAGTTTCTCACTACATGGGACGTTGCAGCGCCGATTTTCACACGAGCGGAGTCCGGGATCTGCATGGAGTCCTCGAAGGATGCGCTGTTTGCACGAAAGCGTGATCATCAACAAACCCCAGCAACATCGAATAAGAGAATACTATTATCGTACATCATTAACCGAGGAAAATCGTTCCCGGTATCGCTGTGGATGGCGCACCAGCGTTTCTGGATTGCTGACCTTTTCGTACCAGTGCCTTGCTCTGGACGAGAATCCTGCGCCGTCTCTCTTGACCGGCGAGATTTTCATCGAAAGTCTGCAGCAATTCAGCACAATGCTCATACTGAGCACGAAACGAGTACTTTTCATGATCGCTCGACACGAAGCCGCAGTACGCTCCGGAAGTACAACTCGTTCCCAGATGTTGATTGAGGTGTTCAAGCCTCGATGTAGAACGTTCTTGTGTGCATGGTTGCTATTCGTATCGCATCGAATCAAGCCTCATACATTGGAACGTCTCGTCATCTGGCGTTCGGTAAGCTTGCCGCACGCCATCTTGTGCATCCGGGGCTGAACCACCGCTTTCTTTCCTACCAATACCTGCGTGCTCGTGATGCTTGTACGTCGTCCCGGACGCATCGAAAGGAATCATATAGAATCGATGCATGACTCATGGTACGCACTTGTTGAAGGAGCAGGCGAGCGATCCTGACGCGCTACAGCATGTAGCGCGTCAGCGGCTGCCACCAACCGAAGTGAACTTTCTGTAATTTCCCTTTCGAAATCATAGAAGAATTTTGAGAATACTCATTTCCTGTGTTCGTACACCCAAAGCTTTGGGCGACTCCAGCGCAATACCATGCATTCCTGCCAGGTTTCGATCATGTGAGCAACTTCGACGCGCATAGACTCTCAGAATGAAGCGCACTAAGCATGCTCCTCTGCAGGACACGATGCTCAGAGCATCGAGATGGATCCTGACGCCGCGATTCCCTTTGCTCGTCGGCTCCTGCTGTCCAACATGTCCGACCCCGGACGACAACGAGCTCTGTGGAAGTTTTTCAGCTTCAGCTGCACTCCGTTCAAATTTGTGCTGCGTCACCCTTGATTGAAAGGCATGGCGATGGCTATAACGCCACGCAACGTGAGATCCACGGCCACCGGAGTGTCTTGCCCTTCATCGATGGTGAAGGATTGAAAATGAGTCTCGTTGTTCGACTGAGGCGTAGTTCTCACGAGAGGCATACATATGGATATTCTGTTGGTCTCAATCGTTCATGCAAACTTCTTTTCATTGCCATCCTGTACACGAGAAGTCGGGAACGAGCTCCACCAATGATCTTTTCTAAAGTTGTCCCAGTGCTACATTTTCAATCGCAGTGATCAGGTGCAACTCAATGATCAGTTCATAGAGTTCGCAACTCTCTGCGCTGATATCATCGGCCTTGAGCTGAGATACCGGGACCACACACAGAACAGATGCTTGAGGGGGTGAGGGCGCTCGGATTCTGGGAGGAAGTCTGCTCTGATCGGGAGGACTCTTTTCATAAGAACCTTGTACTGCAAGATGCAGCGCAAGGAGCCATCAAGTTTCACGTATCGTTTGGATACGACACCCGTCCGTCCGAGGCCAAGCGCAACTAGTGAGCTTGGACGATCTGAAACAACTCGCGTCTTTATCGTGACGTCGCATCCGAACTGGCAACCACTGGGAACTCTCCGGCCCATAGCTGATTATTTGCCTCCGGTTACAGCCCAGGAATTCCGCACACTATTCTCAACTTATCTGATCTAGTAAGCTAAGTGTGCAACGCCTATAGGGTGTGCAGACTGAATTGCACGACATTGAACAGCGTATGACTATTGAGCTCGGTTCGATGCTTTCTGGCACCTGAACGGTTACATTTGTTTCCGTCGCCGAGGCGGCGCGGCAGCGCTTCAAGGGATGCTTGGAAGCGTGTTCGTGTATGTGAATCTATGAACCTTCGACCAAACCGATTTGCGTCCACAGCCCCGAGCATCATATATGCTGCTCTGCGAAGATTTCATTGAAAAAATTCCGAAGAACGTGGATAATTAGCAGCCCTGCGTACGGAACGCGTCCGATGGGTCGCTTGACAAGGAGCGTGAAGGCAAGTGTGACTAGGAGCGATGTTCTCGATTCACAAGTTACGCGATCCTTCATGCCTTACTGAATCTTTCGGTTTTGCGGATGCAAAGGACTCCTCTAGTGATCGGCGTGCGCAGAAATGGCGTTTGCAAACGGAAAAGACGCCTTTGAATGGATCTAGCCAGGGAGAATAATCCAAATCGAAGAGGAGCTCAACCGCAGTCTCAACTGCATGATCTGTGATAGTTTCTGAGTGAAGGAAACTGACGCTGTCTAAGAGCGGGACAGGAGAATATTCGAAGTGGACGACACGGCATGATTTGACAAAGGAGGAAGTGTTCAACGATTCTGTCCGACTGGCGACTGGTACGTGACCAATCGACTGAATCGCCACCAGTGCAGTTTTTTTTGCCACCATGCTCGCTTGTATCTCGTTCAAGAACAACGGATTGCTGCTCTTTGTTCACCAATACACGGGTCTAAGATTTCTCACGAAACAGGTCTCAGTGAGGAACACGAAAACCTGTCTCTGGTACAGCATGCGTTCCTCTTTCATGGCGTAATCGAATGCGTCTTGTTCAATACGCGATGGTCCCGCATAGAGGTTTGTTTTTCTCTGTCTGTCCGCTTCTCGTCATCACCGTTCGCATCAACGACATGGAAGCGTCATATGCTCCGGCCTGTTTTATAGAATTTCTCAGAAAACAAATGGAATGGGCTTTGCTCACGAGGAGACATTTCTGTAGATAGAATTCAACGGGATCTGTTTTCAGTACGCCATGTTCAGAACAAGGACAACGAGAAGCGCGATTCATCTACCTGGTTACTGCAGCATGACGAATTCGTGGAAGTGAGCCCAGTATGCTTGCACGCTACCACTGAAAGCATGAAGCACTTTGGCAAACGTTCTCCACTCTACAGGAGACAGTCGTTTTCTTGAATACCTGCGCGGAGAAACGAACGAAACGAAAAGTGCGTGCTGGTGCAGGTATTCGGGATTTTGCTGCTCTGCGTACAATGCCGGCACGCTGTGTCTATAACACCAACCAATCCGAGTGTATGCGGTGCATGCTCAAGTTCCCTTGTGATCGCATTAGCTCTCGAGTGTTTCCTCTTCGCTCCAGAGCAGGAAAATTATCGCGTTGCGAGCATGAGCAGTAGCTGCTCTGAAGCTTTCTCGAAAAATATCAAGCATTCGGTATAAGAGTCTGGCTACGAGGACACAAAGTTTACCACGCTCCTGCTTCTATTGGGGAATCATCACCAGAAACACTTTCGCACTCTTTGGCTCTCTATTCGCACCATACCCCCGACGAGTTACCCAATCACATGAACATGTTGGAGTCTATTGGGGGAATACTCGCACCCGAATCATCACTTGCTCAGTATTCCGATCGCATTTCTGATTAGTTACCCGCTCATATCGATCGATTCAAGTCGTCCGTTACGCATGGCTGCGCTTCGCGTACTCCTCCGCTCTCTGTATGGATCATATCGCTCAACTTATACCCCATCACGTTCATAGTTCCAAGTCTGTTGCGGAATGTCTAGATCGAGCCGCGGTAGAGTCCAGTCCCCATGACCTAGACACCATGCCACCTGTTGCTGCGAACTGCTGGCGTGTGGCGCAGAGAGCAGGTTCGCGTTCTTGCCCCGAGCGCAGTTCCCCAGGAGTTCAGCGTCGAGCTCATGCGTTCGAGGAGCTTACAGCGTCGGCTCCGTCGCCGGAGGCGTGTATACCACAGCGCCTCGACTCTGGAGCAGCGTGCTCGTCGCTATCGATGGCACCGAGAAGACGCTCTTACCAAAACTCGAAACGTACGTCGTCGTCAGTCAAAGGCGAGCATCGACGACGCCGAAGACGAACTCGTTGATCACTTGACCGTCGCGGTCAGTTTCGAGTCCCTCACCGGCACGTACCAAGAAGAGGTGTCTAGAATGCTTCGGTGGTACGGTCGGAGTGCTCAGGCGTTGGCGCAAGTGCTCATCCAGCACCCGGAGGTGAGCACTGTCGTTATGATAGACGGTTTTCCACTAGCCGTTATCGCCTGCATCCCCTATGCAACCTATGCGGACATTTTGCCGAGAACCAGGTTTCCTCAAACAGAAACGGCTTGGTTGGTATGGGGGACACTCTGCTTAAACTTTCCGATCGCGCTCTTGCCACAGTTGTGGCGGGTGGTGCACGACGACCAGGCAAACGCCTGCGCAATGGCGGGTTCACAGGCTGGGGACCCGCTTTTCAAACGAGCGGCCTCTCGATTCGTGCATATCGGTTTCGCAGAGAGACGCGCTTCCGACGTTTCCTCCGCGGCACAGTCGCCGCAAGGCGCCTCTCGGATGACTACTCATGCTCCGAGGCAGCTGCGAATCAAGCAACGTCGCTCCAATAGAGACGCGGCGATGGAGTGGTCATTTCCCTCAGTTGCTGATCAAATGCTTTACGAAAATGCATCGGATGCGGTTTGCCTCTCACTCGACTCTGGTTTCCATGTGCATGAGGAGCTCGTTCCCATCGCAATGCTTATCGATGCTGAAGACCTCCTTCGGGTCGGCAGGCAGCTTGAACAGCACTCACCGCATCAAGTCAAAGAGCACTGAAGGATTGGGGCTTTTGGAGCCGCATGATTTATGGGTCCCAGCCGAACCCCTGTCTATGGCACCTAGCGGTGTGCGTTCAATGCACAGCATGTTGCGTATCGAGGCACCCCAACGCACCCGCTCGCTAGAGTCTGCTCTTGTGCGGAAATCCATTGGCTCCTTTTCGTGCACGAGACGCCGCTGCTTCCATGGGTATATGCGGAGCATTCATGGCGAAGCATTTCACGCGAGCTGGAGCCTACGCAGGTGACTCAAAAGTCGGTGATCCCATGATCACGTACCCAGAATCGACGTATAGAATCTGGCCAGTTATTCCCGAGGCCGCATCACTGAGCAGGAATGCGGCTGTTTTCCCTACCTCTTCTTGGGTGACCGTGCGGCGCAGCGGTGCGTTCTGCTCCACATTGCGAATCATGGTCGTGATTCCGCCTATGGCTGACGACGCAAGGGTTCTAATAGGTCCCGCCGAGATCCCATTCACTCGTACGCCGCAGGCTGGGCCTAACTCTGCAGCGAGGTACCGGACAGAACATTCGAGACCTGCCTTGGCGACTCCCATGATGTTGTAGTTCGGCACAACGCGCTCAGCGCCGAGATAACTGAGGGTCACGACCGATCCTCCAGGGCGAAAGAGCGGTTTCGCCAATCCACACATCTCGATCAATGAATAGGTGCTTACGCTGAGTGCCACACTGAACCCGTTTCTAGATGTCTCACTAAAGTTGCCTTCGAGATCTTCACGGTTCGCAAACGCTAAACAATGCACGAGAAGATCGAGCCCGCCCCACTTTTGCTTGACTGTTTCAAAGAGGCCTTCCAGGTCGGAACGTGACTGCACGTCGCAAGGATGCAGAAAACTCGCCCCCAATGGCTCTACTAGTTTCGATACTTTGCTTTCGGCCCGCTCATTAACCGGCAGGTACGTCACACCGAGTTCGGCACCCGCTCGCCGCAGCTGCTGCGCAATGCCGTACGCGATCGAGCGCTGGTTCGCTATCCCTGTGATGAGCGCTCGCTTCCCCCGCAAATCTACGAGAGGAACGACCTGCCCCACGCCAGACGCCTGATCAGAGACCGCACACACGACGAAAGAGCGTCTCGAACGTGAAACGCTCCATGCACGCGGGGACAGCAGCGATGCGTGCTTTCGAGCGTGCGCAGTCGCCACTGCAGGGCGCCAAGTCGTCGGCGCAGACGCATCAAAGCGCAAACCCTTCCAAGAGGAAACAAAGGCCATTGAAGGTGTACGTTATATGGATCAGACGCAATAAATCCCGGCGACTCGTATTGGAGCTCGCTGGTTCTAGCGGAATCCAGCTGAGGTCAGCGCGATTGCCTTTGTACGGAGGGTGCGTGTCGTCCACGCAGCCGCGCCGCTAGAGCGCGCCGTCTCTGGCAGTAGGATGTCCGTTTAGTTTAGTTATGGGAAGTTTAAGCGTTCCATCATGCGCGCTGGCCCGTTGCTTTCCTCTGATCAGCGACGTTTCTGAAATCGCGATCGTAGCATGCGTACGGTAAAGCGGGGCGCTCATAGACGTCGTAAGACTGCCCTTGTATGGCAACAGAACGGTTGCGCTCTGGTTTTAACAACCGCGGATAAAGTCGTCGTTGGTCTGTCAGCAACAGTGTGAATAGCGAAAAAGTACGATCAGCGTGGATTTCGAAAGGTGAGCAGGTTCGCTGCTGGAACAGTTTCATTTGAACCATTAACAGGTCTGGAGCTGCGCGGGCGCTCGCTGCCTTCCGAGAAACCGACACAGAAGGGAGCGTGAAGACAGCTGGATATATTGTATGGTGCAGTGTTGAAAATTGGAGCGTACAGACAGCCGTTTCTCTACAGCACGGAGGGCGTCGGTAAACACGCTCGCGATCGGGCAAGTATCACGCAGTGCTAGGAAACGCTCTAGGCGTGCTTGCTGAGGACGGTCCTGGCATCCAAAATCCTCTTAGACGGTGCGACGATTGCTCGTACAGAGATATTCGTGGCTTGCTACTTGTCCAGTGTCGCTCGCCGACAAGCTGACTACCACGGCAGGACAGCGCTTGCCAGCACCCGAATCCGTGTTCAGAGCTCAGCTGCTGCGTGTGAGGCAGACAGCGCCTGCTCGCCCAGGGGCCACGTTTGAGTTGTTAGCGCGCTTGTCTTTCACAGCGTGTCTCTCTCCGCCGCTGAGGAGGCACTTTCCGGATCAAGAGCTTCGATGGAAAGCACATCATTGCATTTTTGGTCGTTCTGGTGCAAATGCAACGATTTCATGGAAATCTTCTGAAGAATCGCGTGGGTACATCTACGGACGCACGTGGCAAGTCCATGATCGTCGCGCTCTCCGGCGGCGTTGACTCTGCTGTAAGTGCTTGGCTCTTGCAGCAAGCGGGCTATCGCGTGAAAGGCGTGTTTATGCGTTCATGGGGAACCGGAGACGACGCCGAGGACTGCACCTATCGAGATGATCGGCTCGCCGCTCGACGAGTCGCAGATTTCCTGCGACTGGATGAATTTCAGGAGATCGATTTACGCGCGGAGTACTGGCATTCAGTCTTCGTACCGCATCTGTTAGAGGCGTATCGTCGAGGGCTGACTCCTAATCCCGATTTGGCCTGCAATCGTTATATAAAGTTCGGAGCGCTACTCGATGTTGTCGCCAAACGGGCGGACATACTCGCCACTGGACACTATGCCCGCTGCACTGGAGGTCAATTATACCGTGCCTTGGATCGTGCCAAGGATCAGACGTACTTTCTCGCAAGTATTGATCCGAGTGCTCTTCGGAAATTGCACTTTCCTCTCGGGGACTGGCAGAAACACGAGGTACGGGCGCTTGCTCGTCACCTACGGCTGCCGAATGCAACGCGAGCCTCAAGTCGAGGTATTTGCTTCATTGGTCGCCACAAATCTATAGCATCTATTTTGGACGAATTTGCTCCGCCTGGTGACTTCTGGCCGGCCGTCGATATCGATACAGGCCGAACACTGGGCCGTGTATCCTCTTATCGAACGATCGGTCAGCGTGCGGGTATCGGTGGTCTCCCGCAGGCCTTTTATGTTTGCGACAAAGACCCAGCGCGGGGCATCATCTCGGTCTGCGCCGGACGCTCTCATCCAGCTCTATCCTGTTGGGGCTACGAAGTGGAAGCCTTCGATTTATGGAACGCGTGGATGGAACACCAGCATCTGAAAGAATCAGCTGGCTGGCTACATCGAAGTTTCTCGTTTCAAGCGTGGTATCGTCAGACTCCGCTTTCCTGCCTTATTCGACGCCTCGAAGCAGATCCTTTGGCAACTAGCAATGATCGAGCACAACCGCGGGTGCGCGTCGCTGCGATGCCGCCACAGCGGCTGCTCGTTCTGGTTCCAGGTCGCAGTGCAAGCGCGCCCGTCACTGCTCCAGGTCAAGCGGTTGTAATCTACGACGAGGACCAGTGCGTAGGTGGAGGTTTTGTGCGGCGTCTGATTCGCAATGCAGCCGAGATTCCACACTGGACCGTGGCGAAAGAATTTTTCTCCACAGTACCCGCATGCAAATTTTCAGCGAACACCGATGCACGCTCTTGGGCGAGTTCAGAGCGCTAGCCACCATTCGGGACACATCCAGCATGCTAGTGCGACCGCATATGCCCGACAGCCGCGTAGACCTGCAGAGTCGCTTTTACTCTGGTAACAACAGATACCTGACCAGCACTGTCCCCAGAGGGTCCACTCAGGACTTGTCGGTGACGGCGTGAAGGATGCACGCGTGAATGCCTATTGCGGCCTTTTCCAGCATCAAACGCAGCAGGGGAGCTCGTCGAGGTCTGGCAAAGATTTCCTTCGGTACCTGCACTGCCGCTGCGTTTGTAACGAGTATACCATTCGTGGCCTGTTGTGGGAACGGCGCCTCTTCAGTGATGCAGGGGCCTGGTTCCAACAGTATACCCGTCGAATGGATGACAGACCCCCTTCTCCTTTTTTGTGCAGATTCCGCCGCAGAAGAACAACCCCATGGACGATGCCGAATTTTGCGGCAAAACCAGATATGGATGGCGATGCGGGCGCCTTTCGCGCTCGTGGCGGTAGCTGCTTTGCGGGAGAGCACACCATGTAGATGTTTGCACCCAGTTCACAGCATTCCGTCTGCATCCGCTTCCGCAGGTCGTTGACTTTTTGACTCCTCGGCAGCTTTGATTTCCTCTTCGATCTGTGTTACGTGTTGTGCGATGAGCTCATCAGAGAATACGTGGATGTCGCCGCGCCTACGAACGACGGCAACCTCAATGTTCTTGCTGCTGCTTTCGACTACTTCCAATAGAGATAAGAGCGCAAGTCGCAGAGCTGCGGCCTCGGAATCCACAACAATCGCGTCCATTGGGTCACCAGACGCCGGGTTCAGCTCCGGCGGTGTGGCAGCACTACTTGCCGCGGTATCAGTTGGTTCGCGATAGAGCTTCTCCAGCTTCTCCAACACGACTTTAGCGTTACGGCCGATCGCTGCCGCCTTCCACTCAAGGTAAGTACCAGCAGGTTCAGTTTGAAATAAGCGTGGTTGTCCATCTTCGTCAAAACCAGCTATAAGCGTTGAGATGCCGAAAGGTCGAACACCTCCGGACTGGGTGTACCGCTGCTGAATCTGCGCCACGTACTTTGCAATATACTCCACGGAGGGCGCGTCCTCTACAGTCAGGCGATACGATTGGCACTCTATTCTAGCTCTGTTGATGAGTATACGCGCATCAGCAGTAAGGCCGGCAAACGTCATCAGAAGATGTTGATCGAGTTTCACGATCTTGCGAACCGTTCGCGGGTCCTGTAGCTTCGCAGTTGCTTTGCGTTCAACGGCGAAAACCACGGACTCAGGGCTGCGTACTGCGACCGCGGCAGTACCTTTTTTTACGGCCTCAAGTGCATACTCTACTTGGAAAAGGTGACCATCCGGAGAAAAAACCGTTATAGCGCGGTCGTAGCGCGACATGGCTGCAGTCTGTAAGAGTACGACGTGTATCGTCGGTGGATAGTGTGCGTCATTGGGACGAGGTCTGCTGCGTTGAGGCGAAAGCGGGTGATTTAGGGAATATATGGCAGTAATCGGACACGACATCGTTGACGTGCACGCAGCGATTTCACCGGAATAGCGCCCTATTTGTATCGGTTGCAATAACCACGACGAGTTCCTGAAACGTTTAGTCAATGAGCAGCGCAAGAAGCAAGTCGAAAACAGCACTATCAAGTGCCCCGAAAGTGCTACGACAACGTATGCGAATGCTTTTGCCCGCCGGGAAGGCTGCTCCGGGTCCGCCGGTCGGCCCGCGACTCGGACAGGCTGGTGTCAACATCGCGCAGTTCTGCAAAGAGTTCAACCAGGCAACAGCAAACCTGGAAGACGGCGTACCAATACCTACTTTGATTGCGGCTTATACGGATCGAAGTTTCAGCTTTGAAACTCGACAGCCACCAGTCTCTTTCTTTCTCCGACGCCTGGCGGGCGTCGAAAAGGGCAGCTCACAACCGGGGCGCTCTTTCGTTGGTCAACCTGTACCACTTACCGCTGTTTACGAGTTGGCTCGAATAAAGCAAAAGGACGATAACCTGCGCACCGTGAGTCTTCAGGCGCTATGCAAAAGTATTATTGGCACGGCGCGGAGTATGGGCGTGCGCATCGTGGACGATCGCGTCCTAGAGCAGCCAGCGAACAATAAAGAGTCGAGTCCTGGGAAAGATGTCGTGAGCGAGTAAATAGAATCTGCTACCTTGCTCTAATGAGCGATGTAGGCTGGAGAGTCTGCGAGCTGCGGTGGGCGCTTCGCTTGGCCGGATACCAACAAGCATTCGGAAACCTTGCGTATTCGGAAAATTCCGAATCTGGCAAGAGAGAAACGGAGCAGCGCTCCTAAGCGAGGCGTACTTCACCCTCCATGGAAACAAATATCTTGGTGTTTCGAACGGTTGCGGAATTGTGTCATGTTCGTCGTGTTCACGAACTGCTTTCCCAATGGACCGGACGATGTGAACGTTGACCGCTACGCTCCATTGCCCGCAACGTGACTGCGCGATTATTGGAACAAATCACATGGTACAGATTTCTGCTCTATATAAAGACCTGCAGGAATCTAGTTTAGTTATGGAGCAATATCGAGAGGAGGCAGGGCGGCACCTTGCTGAGGTGCTGAACAGCGGCTGAAGGTATCGTGTCGGCGTCGATACTGCTTACGCCTTCCATGCGGCTCCTTATTCGTCTGGCGCCCGCGGGCTTTTTTGGGGTGAACGATTCGAAGGTGCGCAGTGTATTTAGACGACACGCTTGGTCGCACTTCACAGCGAGCCAGCAAAAGTGGCAAAGATGTTCATCTTCCACGACAACCATTGCTAGATGATTATTCGCTCGGAAAATTCCAGCTCGCCAGCGAGAGCATCTTCTCGAGTTGATGCTTAACAGGCCCGTTGTCATGATCAAGCTGTCCGGCATTCGTCTGCGTTCCCAGTGGAACCTCAACGGTTGATGACGGGACTGCGTTCGGCGATGTGCCTCAGGGGGTATCGATGCCATCTAGAAACCTCCCTGAAAGCAGCGTCATGAGGCAATATTCAATCAGCTCGTCTATTTTGCTTAGGACGAGTGATGTCATCAAACAGACCAGTGTGATATGAGCGATGTCATACGAGTATTGAACGCTACAACCGGTCGCCCGCTGCCTCAGTTTTTATCAAGAAACGGGCCGTCAAACGATCGGAATTCGTTTGTGCAGTCGCACGGAAGCTGGCGCGTATCGGGGGTCAAAGACACCACTTTTACTGCCGTTGCCAACGATTCAGGATCGCTATGCGTATATGGACTCGTGTCTAGCTGTTTTCGTGGGTAACCTCGGCGAGCAACAGGTAGCTGGTGACGCTCAGCAGGCCGCTCGACGCGAGTTTCTCTCTGCATGTAGAGAGTAAGAAGTTATGTAGGGCGCGGCGTGCACTCATCTGTTCGTCCGCAAATGGCGCCTAAGGGTGTTACAGCGTCTCAAGCTGGTTGCAGCTGGACAAATGGGGGTCAAATCCACGTGAGACGAATTTAGGACTAGGTGTTCCGCGCGCTTTCCGCGTCCGATGATTCCTCTGTTCTATCAACTGTTTCTTGGCGGCTGTAGTTGGGGAAGGCGAGCCTCGTGTTGCAGCGCATGCAGAACGGCACGCTCAGCCGCTCAACGTGACGCTCGCTGCGGCTCCGCTGCTGCATCGGCGTTCGCTTTGTGATGCTGTCTCCGAACAAAACGCGGTAGCGTCGGGAAACACAGAATATTGGCATTCGGGCTTATCCTTCTGGTCCAGGTAAAGAAGTCTGGACTTTCTGTCACACTCCCAACGTAACATCGCACGACATACGCACCCCCATGCAGCCGTGGATCATTGATTCGCGAGCACCGCTCGAAACTTCACTCATAAAAGCGGAAGCGCAGAGCTACCGCTTCTTCTGCGCGAGTCTACATTCCAGTGTATCGGGTGAGGCTTGTTATGCACTGGATGCAAAGTTGCTCGATGTTTTCCGCGACGAACCTCAATGCTATGCGTTGTAACCTGACGCATTCGGGATACGCCATGCCGCAGCTCCGAGCACGAGGCCATTGATCCTCTTTCTATGGGGCACAGGATCGTAGCTCGGAACCAGAATAACCACATTCCAACGATAGTGCTGCGCTTCCCCTTACTGAACGGCATCGAACCGACGCTTCGAGCCAGACGTATGACGCAGACGCAGCCAGGTGCCTCAATGCCTCAAAACGCGTCGTTGTCGCCGGGTGCGCACAGCCGTCTGCGCTTCTGGCGGATCCCCTTCATCGATGCCCCAGTTGTTTGGAGCGAACGCACCACGCAGCAGGTGAGTGACACCACGAGTTGGCTGCGAGCACCGTGCGTCATACCGGAGGTATGCTCTGTTTCTTTCCAGGAAACTTGCTCCCCTTGGAAGCCGGAACGGCTTCACTTGGGCTAAGAGCGCACCGCTGGGTTCAGCAAGAGCGGCACTCCGGTCGCTGGCGCACGCTACCACAACCGCGGCTGCGTCACCCGTTCTGGAACGTGTCGGAGCGTGCGCGAACAGGACTGACTACTGCGACAAGAGCGGGAGAGCTCGTTGCTCTCGCGAAAAAGGGAAGAACGAGAGCGAAGCGCAAACCGGGCGGAGGTGATGGCGCTACGACGGGCGCTCGGCAACAGCCAGCAGGCGCACCGCGACAGGAGCGTGCTGAGCAAGCGGCGTCGCGCACGCACAGCGAGCTCGAACCGCAAGATGCTGAGAACTGGAACGATGAAAACAGTCACCGACTAGAGACCGAGCCTAACTACGGGCCAGCGTTGAACGACGCCGAGGACGGCGAGTTCGAAGGCCGCAACGGTAGGCACCTGGCGAACGTGCGTTCTGATATGAACGGTTCAGGGGCTCTCCAGACCGATGAACGACACGAGTTGCTTTTGGAGCAGCCGCAGGCTGAAGAGGCGCTCCAGAAGCTCTTATCCGGAATAAGTCTGCGTTCGAATCAAGAGCTGCTGCGCGTGGCACAGGCGCTGCAACTTTCCGCTGATAAGCTCCGCAGAAATAGAGCGCCCATGAGCTACCGGTTCAGAGAGCTGCTGGTATTTGCAGAGAAGTTGCTTCTACGGGATGAAGACTTGTCGCGTTTGGAAAACGCGCGCGCGGCATCGACAGGAGAGCCCCCATATGCCGCGGTCCAGCGGGTTGCGCTCCAAGGCCTCAGTGAGCAGGCCCTTACCGCTGTTGCTGCAAACCGTCACTACTTTGATAATCGCTTCTTCTACGGTCTCAGTGCATCGCGTCTGCTTGCAGAGCATCGTGGAAACTCCGAGGAGCGGGACCGCTTGACCTTGCTCGCTTTTCGCGCACAACAGAGCGTCCGCATTATTGACGCACCGCTCATGCGCGCACTCAACCATGCTGAGCGCACCGTGCAGATGCTTCTGGATACGGTTCTCGGAAGCTCTGTGGAGACGTTAGAATACGCTGTTGATTCGATTATTGGGGAGGTCTCCGCCGCAGATCTCGAGGCGATCTGGCTCGTGCTGTACGCTGCTGCAGCTGCATGGGAGATTCGTCGCTTGCAGGATCCTCGGACGGTCAACCATAGCGTTGTGCAAGCGATTGTCTATATTCGGCGACAGTTGCGAACTCGAGATGTATATCGTGAGAAGCTTCCCCTGGATTTTCATTGGCTGACACAGGTTGCGCTAGCGGTAAGCCCGCAAGACGAGGAACTGCTGCTTCGGTCGCCGCCGAATCTCGTCGAAACAACTGCTCGCGTTGGTGGCTTGGCTGCAGCGTTGGCGCAGACGACCTCCAACGCCTATATCGCCTTGAGTCGAGTGTTCTCAACTGTGTATGATTCACTGCGGCGACTGGGCTTGCAAGTGGGTGACGTACTGGAAGACGCAGATGACATCATTTCCTCACCGCAAATTGAAATACGTGAACCAAAAGTTCGCAGTCGATTTGAAAAGTTTTCTGTCGACATGATTGAAGCCCCCTAACATGTATCTGCCCGTCATGTGCATTTTTTTGGTGCGCTGGCAAGCACCCGACGTGCATGCTTGCTCGAAAGCAGAGACGCGACAAGCCGATTTTGCCGTCGTGGTAATATGCTGCACAGCTTGCTAACTGGACTGCTGCTTATATGATGCCCTTGGGAGAAGCCGGAAACGTTATAAGATAAGAGTGGCAGTGCAATGTACCTATGTCGCTTCGAAACAGCGTTCCGTGATAGGTGTCATCGAATGATGGATCTGATTTTATCTCGTTACGTTAACGTCGGAGACGACCGAGTCAGCGTTCAAAACGCGCTCCGCTTCCTGAACAGAGGCGTTGGCGGGCACGTTCCAGTCGCGTGCTGTAGACGCTTTGGTGACGAGCACTGCGCGCCCCGGCCCAGGCATGTCGCATCCTGAGACGTGTTGCGCTTCGTCAACGAAGTCGTGCTGGGTCTGTGCAGCCTGCGCCCTTGGGCGAAAGCAGGTTATGGAATGCCGCGAGGCCCATCATCATCATCATCATCATCATCATCACCGTTCTGAACCGTAGGTCAGTAACGTGTATGCGGTGTTAACTGGAAAAAGAGCGTGACCCAGGAGTGCTTGCTGAACGATATCGAACAAAAAAACTGGGGATAAACTGCTCGATGCTCAAGGAAAACAGCTGGAGTTTGGGAGCGTATATGTGCGCGCTGTGGCGAAGGACGTTGGTTGCCTGCCTCGACCGCCGCTCACAAAGGCATGACAAAGTCATGGTGGTGTCTCTCACGGGCGACCGCGACTCCGCATTCGACGTTGCATCAAATGCATCGGCAGGGGCGACCTCCGGTGTATCGTCGGTTCAAGGGGGTGTGCCTGGGAGAGCGTCACACAAGGTTCCGTGTAATGTGATTGCGTTTCTTATGAGACTGCAGTCTCTGCACCGAATACGAGTAGAGCTTACACACCTGGGGAATCTTGAGTAGACTGAGAAATCGTATATCATAAACATCGGGGACCTTGCCCGCGGGATACGCTGCCGCTGCTCAGCGCTGCGCTCAACGATGGTCATAGCTGGAGCGCAGCGAGCGTCAGCGTATCGCTGCAACGAAACAAGGCGATAAGAAAGCGTTTCAGGAGCCGGGTGCTCGCAGCTTTGAGGCCACCTCACACAACTGTCACAAGTCTGTTAGCACTTGCGGAACACAGGGTGACGGACCTGCGAATCGGGTTCAGAGCTCGTCGTCGTCAGTGCTTTGTGTTGCCGGTGTTGATACTTGGAAATCTCTGCTGCAACGTTCTCTTGGGACGTGGTGCTTCAGCCGACTTCGCGTTGTAGTTCGAACGACCTGCTGGAGCTGGTCGTGGCTATTCGTCGCTCCTACCAAGTGCCTTCTAAATCGGTAGAGTCGCTTCGACACTGACGTGCCGCTGCGGTTCCTGGGAAAGCGCACGCTGGAGGTCCACTCGGAGACCTGCGCTCCGTCAGGAGCTACTGATTTCGTTCGGGCTGCACAAGTGCAAGAAAGCGCTTGCTCACTTCATTCTTGCCGGTGGCGAGCTGCAGCTTTGTTACAAGCTGTGATCCAGGGGGCATGGAAGAGCAAAAAGCCACCGCAAACGGCCGCTTCCATACCCCGTTGGAACAACGTATCCCCCTACCAAAGGTTGCACCAGCAGCATCACTGGCTCTTCCGGGGGATGCTATTTACGCCCCGGAACAAAATACGCTCAGAGGTCATGGAATATTCTGGACACCTAGTGACGAATCAAAAATATTGCGGGCAACCTTGGCAGGCACGGTCGAACGCATCAACAAACTGGTCACCATTCGGTCCTGGCGAGGGCGTTATGTTCCCAACGTTGGTGACGTTGTCGTTGGTCGAATCGCTCAGGTGCTGCCGGCCTCGCGTCGGTGGAAAGTAGATATCCAAGCACGACAAGATGCGGTGCTCACGCTCTTCGCGATCCGTTTACCGGGAGCGGTGCAACGCCGCCGCACCAGGGAGGACGAACTTAATATGCGGGCTTTTTACGCCGAAACCGATCTCATCGCTGCTGAGGTTCAGGAAATCAAAGCAGACGGCTCCATTATGCTGCATACGCGCCTCGAGGATAAGTTCGGTCGCCTCAGCCAGTTCGGCGTCTTCGTGTCCGTTCCGCCTGGACTGATTCGCCGCACTGGTCGAGCATTTGCCAGCCTCGGTTATCCGCATCTTTGGGTTGTACTTGGTGTCAATGGTTACATCTGGATTTATTGGAATCCTGAGGAAACGGACCGCGCTGGTGCGGTAGCAGATGAAGCGGAGCCCACGTCGACGTCGCTGCTGACGACGGGCGACGCCGAGGCGCTCTGTCGAGCGCGGAATGCCGTGCTTGTGCTGAGCATGCTCTCACTGAATGTTTCGATCGAAAGCATTCGATATGTTTTCGCAGCTGGTGCAGTCACTGATCCAGCTGCGATGCTCGAACCTCGTTTTCTTCAAGCCATGCAAAAGATGCTTGGCGAATAGAGCTCGTTGGCGAGCGAGCACTATGGCGGGCCCAGCGCTCGACTCTGAAATGCACAGCACTACGTACGCCACGCCCGAACAGTGCACTGCGCATGCGGATGACCGTACCTGCGCCTCGGAGCCGCTCTGTCTTTGCGTGATAGCGACTGCAGCGGCGGCGACGGCGCATCATATACCTTCACCGCAAGCGTGGGCGCGAGGCTCGGTTCTCAGACAGTTATCCGAAGAATGGAATTTCTGGCCCCGTCGGAGAGAGCGGTCTGCAGCATGCGCATTTTCTTTGGGGTATGGAACGGAGCGGCGGGATTCATCGTAGCTGCCGAAATCAGTGGCGCATCCCGGGATTCCGCTCCGACGCATCGATCCTACACGATGAGTGCCTAGCGATAGGCTGCAGTAGGCATCCGCTCATTCCGACGGAGTGTCCGGGGAGGGAAGTTTCTGCCCGGTGGCCCGCTTCGCAGTGAGGCATACCGGGAAGAGGGTTTCATTTCAGAAAACAGCTCGGGAAAAGTGTTTCTGTTCCTGTAAAGGGCGCTAGAAGCTTTGCAGCGGGTCGCAAGCTGGGTCGTTCGCGGAGGCCGATGCGTTCCGTATATTTTTTGGTTCGTTTCCAAGGAGGATCGCTTTCCTTGCACCCAATCTCCAACGCGCTCGTGTAGCACGGCACTGAAGCTGGAAACGGTATGTGTACCGGAACCACACACCCGATGAACCTAGGTATTCGGCGGAGATGCTGCAGGTCTGGATTGATCTCAATACCGCACGGGTTGGCTCGACATTGCCGGGCAAGAGCGGGAACCTGTACCCTGAGCAGCTTACGAATCCATGTTTCCTGCTGAAGTCGTGTCATGGACTATTTCACGCACTGCTGATCGCGCGGTGCAGAGCAGACCGCTTGCAGCGGATAGTCGAGGCGCTACACCCACGTCAGCATCAAATAGAATGGGTGCACTTGGCTAACTAGGGCGTCCACATTCAACTTCGAAGTGCTTCCCATTTCAATCAACAAAAGCAAATGGGAGCTTTTCTTCGAATGGTCTTTCGTCTCTCTTATCTCCGGCGTTGAATCTGTCAGTCGCAGGTATCCATCCAGCTCTTGCGACAGCACTCGAAGGATATTCATGGTGATGTTCGAGCCCCGAGTGTGCCGATTCCAACTCTTGTCGACGCATTTCATTCACAAACGGTCGTTGCGCTCTGTGCTTCGCTTGCGATTTCCATCTTCTTTGCGTACAGCATCTGTACTCGCTTTATAGTGATGACTCTGGACTGGGGCAAGTGTTCCCACATGTCCACCATAGCTTACGCTCCGAGCGATGCTCTGTTGCGCGTGAACGTTCGGTTCAGCGCTCAGCACATGCCGCTCGCGGCTACAGCAGGCGCGACTCGATGGTCTGCTCGGTTTCCGCGCCCAGTGCCGTACCCTAGGATCACAGGCCTTCTTCTGGGGCATCCCCTCGCCGAGTACTCTGTCTGCTGCGCACGCCGTTCGACTCCATAGAGGATATATATGATACGTGATGTTGTCCATGATGAAATGCGTAATCGGGACGGAAATTCAGGCTCGAGATCCATTCGGCAACTGCTGATCCCGCTATGCATTCTCCGTGCAAAGCGGTGACCCAAGTCCGAGCCAATGACCCCTTTCGATGCGAAAAGAAGAGACGGGAGCCTCTTGGACAAGATCCCGTTCGAGGGTTCACTCGGTTGTCGAATGGCGTTTCACCGATGGCCACCAGCAGAGCATGATTTGGGTTCAGAACGGCGGAGATTATCAGTTGACCTGAGAGGTGCTGTGAAGTTTCGGTATGGGTTTGTGAACAAGTCGACCAGGAACAAAGTCGAGTTTTTCGTGGTCGTCAGTCCAGCGGTGGAAATCCCTACCCTCACGAGTTGCTTTTTGTGATAAAGATCGAAAGTCTGAAAAATACATATTCTGAGCAAGCTCTATGTAGGGAAAAGAGGTGGGGCTTTTAAGTCTGCACTGGATATTGATATCGATTATTTTACGAACACTTTTCGTAAGCATTGCCAATCATCCTGATTCCAGTGACGTAACGAATTCCAGCGGCAAAACGTCTAACGCACGACCAGCAGTAAACAACCAGGTGTCCGAAAATTATGAATGAACCCGTTTGCCTTCATTGCTGTATTTGGTCTGCCAAGTCATACATCGAAAAAAAAGTTCGAGAAAATCGAAAAGCACCCACAGAGCAAGCAGTTCAGTATTGCACCTGCATCTGAGAAGGGTGCAGGGTGCGCATGCCGCCGTGCGACAAGGGCGTTCTCGGCGTCCTGCGCCAGTCGCGAGCCAGTCCAGCATATCGATGCTGTCCAGCGATCACGGCATATTGTCTGCTGCACGTCATGAGTTGCCAGCATGAACGTCACAAGTGACAAAGCGTGCACGCTTGACGATCGTATTGAAGGATTTCGATGCCCAGCTCCAAAACGACGACGACGACGACGACGACGGCTGCTGCTGCTGCTGCTGCTGCAGTCGCTTGAGCGTTCACGGATCAGAAGCAGTCTGCAACCAGGGCAATCGCAGCGCGATCGTTCGCTGCCCTAGTGCAACTGACTCCAGACGGCGAACGATATCCAGCAACTAGTAGAAGCGATATTCGCGGATGCTCGCCAAGCACCCTATATTCCCAAGGTACCACCCGGAAGCACAGTTTACGATGCTTTGTTGCGGTGATGCATCGAGCCTGGCGACGCGCTTCGTGCACCATCCCAGAGACAGTGCGTGCTGGAGCCCGCTGCTCTACACGGAGACTGCAGGCTCTGCATCGCGCGTGGACGCCTCCGGTGGTGCAGCGCGCTTCGGGGCTGCATCGCCTCTCGACGCGGGCACTCGTTGCCGATTCGTTGGGCGTCCGTCGGGAGGTCTTCTGTACTGGCGAGCATGTCCGCTGTTTCGACTCCGTTGGCGACGGAGACGAATCGCCGCCTCGCCGAAGGTTTCAACATTCTTTGCATCGGAAGAGCGCTGCGTTGCTTTGGGTCTTTCGCTGAGTTGAGCACCGTCACTGGTGACGGATTCGCTACCCGCTGGGGGTGCAAGCACCTCAGATGCAGTCTCGTCGCCTAGAGAGTCGAAAAACGATTTGTTCTTATCGTATTTTTTCGGTTGTTCGCGTATTTTTTTCAGAACCTCTTCTTCAATCAGCAGAGATTTTTGCAGTTTCTCACGCATGGATTCGAAATCGAACTCTTCGATAGCCGCGGGCGTCGACGATTGGCGACGGGTCCAATGTGTTCTCGTATTGCTCGGCCCGCTTCCTCTCCGAGTAGTGTCATGCAGATGCTGTCCATGTCTATGATTCGTGTCGCCAGCGTGGCGATCAGCAGCACCAGTGCTTCGCTGCATCTGCCTGCGGAAGCGCCCGTTCGGTGCGGGAGGCTTTGTCGTCGCTTCAGGCTCTCTGCGATCACTTCTGGTTGGGTTCACAGGGCGCCCATACGTCTTCCTTTCCGGGCCCTCGCCGGTGGTTTCCTTGCTCTTCCACTCCTCCTGCTTCGTGCTTCTTGGCTCATTTTGCTGCTCGGGATGTCTTTTGGGATCCATGTGCATGTCCTCATTCCCGACTGGAACACGTGTTGCGGAAGGCTCGGCCTGTGACTGCCGAGTAGCGGTCACAGCGGTGCTTTCCTTATTGATTTCAGTATCACTGCCTCGGCCAGATGGTGGATTCTCAATCACATTTCTGCCTGGGACTGGTGCGCCAGCACTCGGCGACGGGCGATCCTCCCAATCAACCGCAGATCCCATAAATGTAGGCAGGGGCGCCCCCGGATAGCCCTGCAGTGCTTGTTGAACAGGAGGCACATCATAGCGATAGCTCGGCTGCTGCGGGTACGGCTGCCCGTACGAGGTCGTATCCGATCGAGGAGGCGCGAACGTCTGCGGCGGGGCCTGAGGCATCGGCAGCGAGCTGCCCGCGGCCCAGGCCGCGTGTCCTCCTGAAGCGTTTGTGGTCGGCATCATGTTGCCTCCGTATGGAGGGAAATACGGTGGACCCATCATGGACGATGGCGCCGTCCCCGGGGGGTATCCATGGGGCGGCGCAGGGGGCGCGACAGACTGCAGCGACGCTCCCTGCTGCGGCGGCAGTTGCGGCGGTGCGACTGGCGCCGGCACGACCACCTTCAAGTCCTGAATGTCCGCACCCCGAAAAACGATAAAGCTGTAGATATCAAGGGAGGGCGGGACCGGCGGGCCTCCGTCCGGCCGCACGCGATCCTCCGTGCCGTAACAGCGCACGTTCTGCAGTTGCACCGTGCTGTCCTGCGCGTTGATACTGTATAAAACACCCTCGTAGCGGACGTTCATTTTCGAAAGCAAAGAGATTCGTGAACCGATGAACTGCGGAGGGCCCAACGGTTGCGTCCCGAGCGTGTTTCCCTGTGCGTGGCCGTTCATTGTGCGCAGCAGCTAGGTTTGGCTACGTGCACCACTTCAAAGAGCCGAGACCAGTCCCTAGACGCGTATCAAATTAGGGACAACAAAATCCAAAACGTCCAAGCCGCCAAGATAACCCTAAACGAGAGAAAGAGCGATACTGAGACGCGTATGCAACTGCTGAAAACGCTTGTCTGTGGCAGCGTCTCACGAAACAAGCCCGCAATACAAAGTTGCGCATGCGCACACGTCGGGTTACGGCCTCTTGACAGAAGCATGGAAAATATGGTGAAATAATGGATAAACCGGTCAAAGGGATGCTGTATGTTCAAACGATCTGCAGCGATGCGCATTTGCGCGCCTCCTGGGATCGACGCGTTCCAGAAGAAGAATGCACCAGAGGGCTCGTGCACATACCCGCGACGTCCCGCTGAAGCGCCCTGCTTTGTGCGGCACCTCTGCGCTATAGCGGGATCACAGTACCATGCTCGTACGACATGCAAAACCGCGAATCTATAGGTAATGGAAGCTGATAGCGTCCATCAAAGGCAAAGTATTTGCACCACAGTTCATTGGGAGGCGCTCGCACATCCAAAAGTCTTTTCGGACGGGTCAACGCTTTATCAGGGGAAAGCACGGGGCTGCGAGCGATGAGCTCGCCGCTGCCGCTGTCGTTGCTGCCTCGCCAATTGCTGACCAATTAGACTTGATCGTACGATTTGTGGTTCGTCATGTGATGGCTTTAAGCGATTCCATATCCGGCGGCGTCGGAAGCAATGTGTCAGTCCTGCACTAAAGAGAACGACTCAAGAAATGTCGGGCACGGGGTTCTGTGCATGTCGAAGTACTCAAATAGAGCCTCCACGTCCCGTCCCGCTCTTTGACAGCTGGGCAATACGTTCGATGCATCCATGCCACACTGAGAAAATGTAATCTCATGTACTATACTCGACGATCTCTGTGTCAGTGGAACGCGCTGCTTTTCCGGGCACACGACGCAGACGCGCATACAAGAATTCTGTCGACAAGTAAATCATGTAAGTTTATGATTATGCCTAGTATCCCGCTCACTCGTGACTCTGCTGTTATTTTTGGGATGTCTTACTCGGAAGTCGATGCACAGCGCCTCTGCTTCAAGGTTGCTGGACCAATCTTCGCGTAGATACTCAGTCACGAACACGGGTGCCTGCTAAGCGCAGCGGGGCTCTACGGGGGGCCCGCGGCAACACATGCGGCGCACAAGTCCATGGTCTATCATTTTGCGACATATATATCTATAGAGGACAGAGCATCAGTTCGTGAACAACGACCCTGCGCCTCCCGATTCGACCTGGTACAGTAGATGTCGATTTTCGTGCTGGTTGAGCTTTTTGTCCGACTATCTTGAGGCGCCCGAAACACTCGAGTTTGTGCTTCTTGCGAGCACTCTAGGTGTTCTTGTCTGAGCTCCACGGCGCTGCTGTCAGCTCTGTTACTACTCTTACAACTTACAAGGGTTAAGTTTTCTGTTGAAGGCTTGTGCTATGTGGGAACGCCTGCAGTCTTTTGCCAAACAGTCAAAGGCTACACACGATTCGAACTCAACAACAGACACACCATCAACAAGTGAGCCCCGTTTGGAAGGAACCTGGAGTAGGATCGGTTCAACTAGAGCAGATTCTCACGAAAAAGAGCACACATCAGCAGCAGCGTGTGAGCACAAGTCGATTGGCGACAAGGCGTCCCGAGGTGAAGCTACAGGCTTTGCGAGTGCTGCCGAGTCGCATCGGTCTCCTGGACCAACTCCACGAAGCCATCGGTCCGCAACTGCGCCGAACCAGCAGCAGCAACGACGACAACAACAGCGTCCTGCTCCAGCTAACAAAGGAGGCCGTTTGGAAACGAGCAACAACAGGACGGAGCCGAGTTCCGCGCCCAGGGGTCCTTCAGACGACGCTCAAGAGCCAGCAGTGAGCTCGCTCAGAGAAAGACCGCTAGGCTCTGGTCAAACGATAGCTCCCGCCTGCTCCAGCACAGAACTGAGCGACTCGCGTGCTGAAACCGGGTCCGAGTCGGTGTGCCTCGTGTGTCGGGAGCGAGCAACCTTCTGGGCGATTGGCTCGTGTGCACATCGAATCTGCTTACTCTGTGCACATCGCATACGATGCCTCTATCGTCTTCGTCGTTGTGTGGTCTGCAATCAGGACCTAGAGGAAATGCTTGTCATACCTGCGGGCGAAATGCAATCGTCCCCGGAGCTGAAACAGGATGCAACCACAGACAGCAACCCCGATATCGCGCAGGACATGTGGGACGCAACAGCCGCCATGAAGTACTCAAATCGAACAGCATGGGAGCAAATGCGCGCCCTGCAGATTCCCACTTGTCCTGCTTGCGGCTTCCAGAGTGCGAGTCCGTCGGGACTGCGACGCCATGTGCAGAAGACGCATCCCAGTTATGCTCTTTGTGAGGTCTGTGCCGGCTCTGGTCGTAAGTACTGGGCAGAGCTGCGGTTGTATCCTGTGCGAACGAAAGCAGTACATTCCCGAGCTGCTCGATCATCACCAGAAGAGCGAATGTCTGGCGGTTCGCGGGATGGAACCTTGCGGGATCACCTGCGATCCGAACACGCTGAATGCCGGTTTTGCAAGAGATTCTACTACGATGATGATGCGCTCTACGAGCATCTGACCCAGTCGCATGAAACCTGTGCGTTATGTGAAAGAGATGGGATTCAGTATGTGTACTATCGCAATTTTGAAGCACTCGAGGAGCACTATCGTTCTGCACATTATGTTTGCGATGCCCCAAGCTGTCGTGGTCTGGCGTTCGCAACGCTTCTGGATCTGCAAGCGCATCAGCGGCGTGCCTGTCCGGGGGCGCATCAGAGTACCGCTTCGAGCGCAACAGCCTTGGGCCGAACGTTCCGATTTCAGGAGCTTCAGCAGCAGCAGCAGCAGCAGCAGCAGCAGCAGCAGCGTTCAGGACAGAGTTCCTGGAACGTCAGCGAGACGAGTAGCGCTCGACAGTATGACGGAATCATCCACCGAAGGGATGAACCAACCATCACAGCAGCACGTCGACGAGGCTTTTCGGGTTCTGCTGTGGTATACGCCAGTGCGACAGAATCGACGACGGAGCAGGTCGCCCTGCGCAGAACCCCTGAGACATCGGAAAGCCGCAACAGGCAACGGCAGACTGTCGACCAGCGACCTCGCATCGATCACGATACCCTGCCGTGTGACTCTATGGCACATGCAGCGGACGCCCGATATCGACCATACGAGACGAATGCCAGCAACAGTGACCCCAGGTTTGCAACAAGTAATCCGGGTATTGGCACCAATCATCGGCAGCGTCAAGCGCTTGACACAGAGGTCGCTCATTCCAGTCGAGACGTCCAAAGCCAGCGTGCTGGAGATGCTGAATTCAGGACCGCTGCTGATCATGCAATGCATCCGATTCCGAAAACAGAAGAGGAAGCCATGCGACGCGGTGCACGGCTGCTTGAGCGCGTCAAGGCGCTCCTGCGAGCGGAGTCTCCCGGGGGTCAGGAGAGCTGGCTAGCGTTCTGCGCGCACTGTGAGCGCCTGGTGCGTGGGGAACTCCAAGCGGGAGCATGCGTTCAGGCACTCGAACGCCTTTTAATGGAAAGCGGCGCATCCAGGTCGGTAGCTGCGGCTATCTTATTCGAAATGTGCGCACTACAGCCCGATCCGCGACTGCGAGAAGCGCTCTTCGCTGCCTGTAGAGCGCTGGCCGCGCACCCTCGGGTCCAATCAAATGAAGCGCCGCCTGCAGGGAATCTTCCTGCGACACGAACGCTTTCCAGTGTCGTCAGGAACACGAATGCTCATCAGTTGTCGAGCAATGCTCGTGCCCGTGCCCAAATACCGCCGGGGCCCGACGCGTTTCCGTGCCTGCGTCGGACGTCGACACCAGCGGCTGCGGCAGATGCCTCAACGCATGCGTCCGCGACGGAGCGGCGAGGCAGGCTATCGGCATCAGCGCGTATCGATGCATCGGCACCCGGAGAAGGTGCGCACAACCTGTCGAATTCCATTTCGGATACGGAGAATGCACTTGCCATGATGCGTGTCGGGGGCGTTGAATCCCCCGGCACGCCACAGCAGTCGTGCAATGCAGGACGGTCTGCGGTGAGCAGCAGTGCACAGGCAACGCGCTTTGATGGTGGCACGCTATTCGAACCGGGTCGCGGTGGAAAGGTGCTTCATGTTGCACAGCTAGCGCGTGAACATCAAGCGCAACGCCTTGAGCGAGGCGTTTGGATTGGTCGCAGGGGTTTCGCCTGGGAACACGAGCGTGATGCCCAGCGTCGTCTAGCTGCCAAGACGCAACTGAAGGATATCGCTGCGACACGCTCCCCAGAGTCATCCGCGTCCTAGCCTCATAAAAGGTATTGCTAGCTTGTGTGCCAAAAAGGAAATCGTGTGGAAGCAAATACCCGGGAGAATATCACTGTTTCCACTGGGATGTAACATGCATTACCCAGTTTGGAGAAGCCCGAATATTTACAAGTGCCGATCGATTCACGTAGCGATTCGTGCGGCACGGCACGATATGATTCTTTCCGCGGCAAACTTTCGACATGGTACTTTTTTGCCGTTCTTATGCGTGCGCGGGCTGCACGCACTGCCGAGCGGGAACGCTAACCTCCTCCCAGTTCATAGCCGCGACACGTACACAGAACGTGACAACTCAGAAGCTTTCTTCTGCAAACTGTTTTCTCCAGCGTACATTTCAAAGGATTCGTGAGACCATTTCCCGACTCACGTGCACTGCCCGTCAAGTGAGCAGGGTCCTCATAATACCGCTGCGACGGCTTGGACGCTGCACCACACCAGACACGTACCCGTTAACGCACTGCGCCACGCGGCACGTCACTGGTTGAGCGCGCGTACCCTCACGTTGTGTAGACGAGCGTATCTGTGTGTGTGTGTGTTGTGGGGAGCACCTCGCTCACCTTGCGGGGGCAAAAAGCACTTCATTCTTTCCCGGAAGGCTTGCTGTGCAGAGCTCGTCGTCAGAGGCCAATGTTTATTGGCACCTGGTTGTGGCGTGGTGGCGTCACAGGCACCTCGTACCGGTGTTCGTTGGAGCCCCGAGGTCACTGCTACGCCTGGGCGCCTCGATTACCTGGGCCCAGGCAACGGGCGGCAAGTCTGGCGCCTGCTATCTGGTGCTGTCAGCAAAATGAAGAACAGTACGCGGAGAGACGTATGGAACCTGCCTGGCGAGCACGCCTCCGCTACGTGCCGCCCACTCGCTGCTTCCTCGTTGGCGCTGAGCTGAAAAGCGCGCGACTCGGCGGAGCGGCGAGCACGCGCATCACCCTCGAGCAGTCTCTAGACGAGCTTGCAGAACTCTGCAGTACTGCTGGTATGGAGGTTATGGGACGAACTGTTCAGAAACTTACAGAGTTTCAGAGTCGCACATTAATCGGCAGCGGAAAAGTGCTGCAAGTACGCGCCATGATGCAAAGCGTAGGGGCCACTGCCTGCGTTTTCGATGAGCAGCTGTCGCCGTCTCAACAGCGAGCACTGGAGGAAGCTTTCGGAGGCGAGCGCTCTGGGATTCAGGTGCTCGATCGAACTGCTGTGATCCTCGACATCTTCGCTCAACACGCGATGAGCCGTGAGGGTGCTCTCCAGATTGAGCTTGCCCTTCTCCAGTATCGCTTGCCCAGGCTCACGCGCATGTGGCAGCATTTGGAAAGACAAAGCGGTGGGCTCGGTGTGGCCTTTCGTGGACCCGGCGAGACCCAGATTGAGGTCGACCGGCGAATCATCGCGCAGCGTATTGCGCGACTCCGACGCGAACTCGAAGGTATTCGCCAGCAACGTCAACAACGGCGACGGCAGCGAGCAGCACAACATCTGCCCTCGCTGGTACTCACCGGTTATACTTCCAGTGGGAAGAGCACGCTTCTGAACGCACTGACCCATGCTCGAGTGTTTGCGGATCCGATGCTGTTCTGTACGCTGGATCCGACCACGCGACGGGCGGAAATCCCAGGCCTGAATGTGGCACCAGAGGTTTTAATCACGGACTCGGTGGGATTTATTCAGAAACTGCCAACGGAGCTGATTGCAGCATTCCGCGCTACCCTTGAGGTCGTTGTCGATGCCGATATTATTTTACATGTGATTGACCGTTCGAGTCCAAGCTGGCGAGCACAAGCCGCGGTTGTCGAGGATACGCTCAGCGAGCTTGGGGTCCTGCGATCCAAGCCCCGCATAGTCATCTGGAACAAGATGGATTTGATTGAGCATGCGACTTCGGTACGACACCAGGCAGCGATCCTTTCACGTCAGGATCCGCCGGTGGTTCCATTGTCGGCGCTCACGGGAGAGGGTCTCGACGACCTCATGGAGTGCATCAGTGACACGCTCCGCGACATGTACATTCCTGTTGAGTGCCTCATTCCATATACTGAGGCGGCGCTTGCTTCCGAGGCGCTCTCACATGGTTTGTGCGATCACCAAGACTATACGCCGCATGGCATCTACTTGAGCATACGCGTTCCGCGCCGCTTAGCGAACCAGCTGCAAAAGTACAAAATCCCGGATGCGTTCGAGCGATCGGTTTCAACCGGTGCGGATACTGACTTTGTGCGGTATCGTGGCAAGTTGCGGGGTGCTGGCGGCATCCTCTGCCCCGGTGACAGCGAGACAGAGGGCCATCACGGCGATCTGGCCGAGCGAAGTCTCGAGGGACCCTATGACGATTCTGACTGGAGACGCTTAGCCCGTGGACGACACCGCCTCTGATTGCAACCTCCTGACACTCTCGTATAGGCGAACAGGGACCGTGATTTCGGTTGCGTAGCCAACTGATTGCGTGTTTGCTGAGTCGAGCACATAAACTCAGCAAATCTGGATCGTTTCTGGCGTAAACATCGCAATATCCGGCCTTTTGCATACCGACACACAAACGGAAACCACAGAGCGTCTGCTACTGCTGCTATTGCTGTTGCTTTTTCCAAGACGATGAGATAAGGCAAGCACCGGTAATCGTTTATCAACCGCACCGCCGAGCGTTCACGGTCTCCAGTGGAGGTCCCCGGGTCAACTCGTTCTTGACGCAACCCAAAGAGAATACTGACGATATGCAGTGGACATCGAAATCCCGTGCATCCGCTCGTATTTACCGATGAGCTGATTCCGATGCCAGACGCAGCTTTCCGCATCGGTAACCATCAACGGGAGAGCGAGTCAGTCTCCATTCACCACAGACGATCTCCCTAGTTGCCCGCTGCTCTGCTCATATCCCGTTTCGCTGATGCGCCTCGGGGGCAGCGCGCCTGCTCAGAAAACGGCTTCGCGTTCAGCCGCAGTTGCGAGCGCTTCGTCGGCTTCGTACGATTCGTCATCATCGAATGTATCCATTGTCCAATCTGAGTCCAGTTCAGAGGAGTCTAGAGTGTCACGGTCAGTGCTCGGTGAACGACTTTCGTCGGAGGAAAGCGTGCGCTCATCATCGACACCCGGTGCTCGCGAGTGCCGGCGCAGTGCCGACCCACGTTCGATACGATGAGCGGTTTCGGGGGACCTCAACCAACCCGGATCCTCCCGGACGGCATTCGATTGGCTCGAAAACGCCTCCTGGACAGGTTCGACGTTGTTCGAACCGATGATTTTCGGTTGCGGGCGGCGTTTCGTGGCGGCATGGCCCTCGAAGCTGCGGAACGTGTCGGGGCGTACGCCCAGCTGCTCTAGCACGACGCGGTGCTGTGCGAGCCAGGCACCCTGCTCACAGGCGCTTTCCATCAGTTCCAGCGGTAGCCAGCTCCCGCAAGCCTTACCCCCGAGACGATTGACAGTTACCGATCCGCTCGTGTTTGGCGCTGTCGAAGCTGTGGGTGCTGTCGACGCCAGGGGCGCCCCGTCTTCCGCCCCTGCCGCGGAATGAACGCCTGTAAAGCTCAGCACTGTGCCCGGCGGAGCAAGTGGGTCAGCGCACTGGCTACTTGCATCCAAGAAGAAACCCAGCACCTCCTGCCGGAGCCAGTCTGCTGCACCGCGATCGAATAGCAGCCGGAGTCGATCAAGCGGTGGCCACGGCAGCAGCGCATCACTAGTCTCGCTCGCGGAGCGTTCCAAGAGCAGCGGACCAGCTGCCAGTTTACCTTCTGGGTTTGCAGCCTGGAACGAGAGACCCAACAGTGCAAACTGGGTCGACCGGAGTCCCGTACCGGAGCGAACACCAGTGCCAGCGCCAGTGCCCTCGCTGGATCCGTACGCTTTATCAGCGGCGGCTACTTGACTCTTTCGCGTCGTCGTTCTTGCGGGAGACATTAACCGCTGCACTCAGGCTTTGATGCCACGTAACCGACCCGAATACTGAGGACAAGGCATGCTACTGAAGTGCCGCATTGGGCACGGCTCTCGGCTTGCAGACTCCCGGCGAGCACCGCGTGCTTTTGGACTCGGTACACGCGCTGGGCGGTGCGGCGTCCGTAGGCGCAGCGCTGCGGCATCCGTTGTGGCGAGCCACACGCGTTGGCTATCGTGGTGTTTTCGCTTTCCACGTATTGCTCATCAGGGCTGCCAGAATCAAAGCAGTCGGTTTCGTGGTGTCATTCGGTTACCCAAGTGGCCGTATTACCAGAGCTGTGCGTTTGGTGTAGTGTGTTTGCGCGAGAGTCGCGTGAAGCGGTAAGCGCAAGTGCACCGGACCCGCTCGTTGCGGGTGCGTTCCCCGCTGCTATTGTTGTTGTTGTTGTTCTGGCTACTGTTCCAGGTGTAACAACTGGAACTGGTCTCATTGGTGTTGAAAGATCTGTTTAATTCAAGTAACAGAAGTTCGGACTCGAAAAACGCTTGCGACCTGGCACACAAAGGTGATAAACACCGACCCTCCGCTACCCGAAACACGACAGTTCTCACTTCTAATGGCTGAGAGCGACCAGCAACCGGTTTCGACGCGGGTCCCGCGAGGCAATGCAGTGCCTGATAGTGCAGGCTCTCTGCTTTCAACTTCGTATTATGGTGGCGTTGGGATGTATGCGGCGGCAGCAGCTGGTGCGCAGCGCGTTCGACGCATCGCAGTGTTGGGAGCGCGCGGTGTTGGCAAGTCAGCACTGACGATTCGTTTTTGCGAGGGCACTTTCCCTGAATCGTACCTGCCGACGATTGAAGACACGTACCAGACTACCTTGCGAGGACGAGACGGTACGGTTTACGCTCTGGAAATTGTTGATACAGCAGGTCAGGATGAGTACTCCTCGTTGGGGGCGCAAGCGACAATCGGCATCGACGGCTACGTACTGCTGTACTCTGTGCGGGATGCCAGCTCATTTGAAATGGTCCGCTACATATTCCAGCGTCTGGTAGCAATACTCGGAAGCGATCAGATCCCAATGATCCTCGTTGGGAACCAGATTGATCAAGCGCTTGATCGGGAAGTATCCTTCGAGGAAGGGGCCCACATTGCAGAAACAATTGGTGCAGCGTTCTGTGAATGTAGTGCGCGAACCGGGACGAATGTTGCGGAAGTATTCCGGATTCTGCTCGATGAAATAGAGCGATCCGCATCTGACGATGGCTTCGGACCAATTGACGAAGAGGATCAGGAAGCAGATGACCAGTATCTGGAAGAGCGCGACCCAAAAACGTGGCGAGCACCGGTCCGAGATGCGAAAACAGCCCGGAATCGCGGACAGCTCACACCGCAGGATCCTCCGACCATTGAATCATCGCAGGGAGAGAGTAAGCCAGGCGAACAGCCGCGTTCGGCGGTGACGACGTCGTCGTCGTCGACAGCAAGGAGAACAAGGGAGGCGGTTAGCGCGGAGGGCTCAGCCACGCTCTGTGCGGGCGGGTTTCGTTCCGGAGCGGACGGCTCCGGCAGCATGCTGTTATCGCGCTGCGGTTTGCAGTGAGAAGCGTTTTCCACTTCTCCGACGAGATTGGAAGCGAGTGTATCCCGTCTCTTCTTGAGAAGTTTCATCACTGCATTGCTCGCATGGCGGGCACGACCACTGACGATCTCTCTGTGCTATTGATTTTGTCGATTTTGGTGCACAGCGACGTCAAGGGCGGAAGTTGTGCGGCGTGGAATTCGTGCGGACGCATTGCTATGTTGCATTCAAGAAAAGTTCGCGCATCGTGGCCGACGTATGATGCCTCCCTATCGATAATTCGCGCGTTGCATTCATTGGCACCTGTGTGGTCGCATTGCGATGTTGCATTCCAGAAAAGTTCGCGCATCATCGTAGTATCATCACGCCTCCATATCGATAATTCTCGCATTGCATTCGCGCTGAACCACGTTCCCGTCTTGGATTCACGCAATTTTCGAGTGCCTGCTAACCCGAAGCCAAAGCCGCTTATTGGACTCGCTGCAGAAAACCGCGAGGCGCTCGCGGGCGGAACGAACGTCGCGCTCTTAATACCGCATTCTGAGTCCATCTCGAGGTACAGCCAGTCGCTTCGCATCGACCACCGAATCGGTGCACATATGAAATGCAGTGGAGCTAGCGATGAGAACGCTGATGCTACATATGCACCTAGATTCATGTCGTGTACGCAACTTGCGTGGATCGCTCCGAATCAATCCACGAAGCTGCAGGGCTTTCACATCGCCTTTTGACGATCATGGACGCGGAGTCTCGGGAGCGGCGACAAGGCGACTCGTCATCGGAGATGCAGCAGCGCTACACCCGTGTCAGATTAAAATCAATCACTGGGCTGCTCGCTCTGTTTGTGCCTGTCGACATTTTTGTATGCTTTATTTAGACTTCGAGTCTAGACGTTCGATGTGCACTCGTAAGATGTTGAGAACTCACACGCAGCTTTGGGATTCTCTGTCGTCTATTCGGATTGCATCAATCGACGCCTCGCTGGTGGAATTCGTGACGTCAGGGGAATCAAGATGATTTGCAACGCCCTCAAACGAGGGTTTGTAAAATAACCGATCTTATCATGCAGTTCATACGCACCAGCCTCCAACTTGCTCCATTTGTTACGTGTAGCGCACACAGTTTGCGCATTTTTCAAGTTTTCGATCGTTCTGGTTCAAGGTAACTCGTGAGGCGCAGCAATTCGCGACGCTGAATAGACGAAAGAAAATGCTCGACGTCGTCCACTGTATACATTTTCACAAGCTCATGACGAACGTCCACTGAGCTTCTCATGGAAACTAATCGATTCCCTTCGCGTGACATATCCTTCTCGCTTTCTGGCCAGTCGCGAAACGGCATTCGACAGCTGCTCGGTACATCTCACGGGATATGTTGCGGGAGGCTCCTGTCTCTTCTCTCCGGATGGAAAATGGCCGCGGACCGAGACAAGACGCTTTTTACAGGGATCGCTTTCAGTGGAGCGTACGTCAGCGCGTGCGCACGCTCTGCACCGAGACTTGAGCGCCTCGATCAGCACCCGGTGAACACTCGTGCTTCTGGAGCGTCCTGCTGCTTTTCTGGAGAGTGAACTTTCGACGTAATCGTTGAACGCTTCATGTGGGCATGCTGCTGAAGCGTTACAGACCTGTAGTGAAAACCCACTTGCCTGATTAGAAACGACAATGGATTTTCGCCCGGTTCATGACACGGATGTCGTTCGAATTCGGCAATCGAGCAAGTTGGGAGCACCCTACAGATGCCCCGGCAGCGATATCCCTTCGCAGACGGAAGACGATTATAGTGTTCCATGATTCGATCTTGCTGAATATAGACGCCATCTTACGCCATAGAACGGTGTTGGAAGCAGAGAAACGCCGCCAGTTGCCGCGATGCTTGTGCTCCTCAGAGTCGCGGGCTGCTAGCGAGATCCCCACGACTGCTCACTTCCATGTTTGGCTCGGTTGCAGGCACACGCGGGAGTCACAGATCGACTGCGCTGGCTGATTTTCGCATGACGCGCCAGGATCTACATGAGAAACGCGTCGACATGACGGTTCTTTCCATCCGATGACCGATAAAGCCGGATCGAGACATGCAGCACCCTCACGTCATGAGGCCGCAACCATACGTCCTGCAACATGTCCAGAGCTTGTGGAAGCGATGCAACGATTTTCCCTGAAGCATCCAGCGTTGCCAGGGATGTCTTCTGCGGATGTCAACGCCGATCGGGAGCGTGTGCATACCACTCCCATTACATGATGCACCATGTGTTCCCGATGAATCATACCAGGAATCTGTACCGTTCCGCGACGCAAGCGCCTCCTTAATCTACCGTGGGACAGCACAGACGTCACTGCCAGCAGATTCGATTCCAGGTGCTGACGCTCGTGTTTACCGCCACTGCAACGCATCCAGCAACGCAGCCTGTGCAACACTGAGGCGCAGCGAGCGCCTCGACCGTCGCAATGCACCATCGAGACGGAGTGCTCGGGCCGGAGGCGGCCGCTTCGAGAACCTGTGTACAGCGTTCGAGAGAAGGCAACTTCTCGTGTTGTACCAATACGTGGCCATGTCGTCCATCTGGGAGCAAATGAGATCTCTGCTGTTCGGAGCGAGTGGATCGTACGCTGATGCGGCCGACACACCCCAAGGGCTTGCTTTCGAACAGCGACTTGTTGCGAGGCACGGAAACACGCTGCCGCCTTGGCCGCTCTTCAAGCTGGGTGCTGTATACGGCGTTGGACCAGTGCCTCCCAACCTGCGGGCCCTTCTAGACGGTTCTTTCTTTCTGATAAGCGCGTGTTTGGGGACTGCGGCGCTGTTTGACTTTGCCGGTATCATCGGTAGACGCGGCGGCGGCGTTACTGCAGCGGAAGTTGCGAAAGAGTGCAACTGTGCCGATGTCAATGCGGTCGGTCGCGTTCTACGGGCTTGCGAAAACTGGGGCTACTTTGAGTCCTACGTCCCGCGGGACTGTGACTCAAAGAGCGTATCGAACGAGCAGCGCTTATGGCGGAACACACTATTATCGGCTTTATTGCGCGAGGATCATCCACAGAGCGTGCGCGCTCAAATAATGCACTTGTACGTCGATATTTTTCCCGCGAGTGCGCTTCTCTTTGAGACGATACGTGATACGCCGTCAAACGACGTAGAAACGGACGGTTTGCGAGCGCATGCCGATGCGTCAGCGTCAAAACAGCCGAGCGCGTTTGAACGCGTCCATCAGTGTACGTTTTGGGAATACCTGTCGAGCCATCCGGATCGATGGGATGTCTTCAACAGGGCCATGCGTAGCTCAGATGCGCTCCTGGGATCGACGATCATGAAAGATATCGACTGGGGACGCTACCTCCGGGCTATAGACCTCGGCGCAGCGGATGGTTCACTCGTTTATCATCTGCTGAGCGCTTTCGCGCTGAAGGCAGTGATTTTCGATCTGCCGCCGGTTATCGAGCATGCCAAGGCGTACTGGAACACGAGTCCGGAGCGCTCGGCAATGGTCGCAAGTGGCCGCGTCCAGTTCGCGGCCGGCGACCTTTTCGACGCCACCACCGTGCCAGCAGCGGAGGAAGGCGACATCTATGTGATGCGCAATATCTGGCACGACTGGCGCGATCCCGACTGTATCCGCATTGGCCGGAGTGTTCGAGCAGCAATCGGCGACGTTCGCAATGTGAAGCTCGTCATCCTGGAGGCAAGCATTGACCAGTATTCGCGCGGCTCACTCCTTGAGCGCTTTCGCGTTGCACTCGATCAAATCATGTTTACCGCATTTCGATCCAAGGAACGCGACAGGATAGAGTTTGATGCGCTCTTACGTCGATGTGGTTTTCAGCTGACCGAAGTGAGGCATTTACGCGCATCACTCGTCGCTGTGATCGCCGAGCCGCTTTCGCATTGGGTCCAGTCTCCTGAACCAGCGGACCAATAGCCCAGAGTTCGAGCGGCTTCAGCTATCTAGATGCCGACTTTGCCAACATTCTGTATGGGTGAACCTGATGATCATGGCTGTTCCCCTTGGATTGGCATATCGGGCTTGTGGGTGAGTGCCTGGACGAGACCGACTGTAAAATTTATGCATCTGTTTTTGGCGTTACGTATGCTATGGGCAAATCTGGAGAGCCACTCGTCGCTAGAGGCGTGCCAATGCCACCATAGCGACTGAAACGAACGCCAGTGACGTGTTCTCATTGGGCCGCACATTCGGATCTGGGCTTGATTGCGGTGCATGTCGGGAAGCTAATCATGGAAAAAGCGCTTCGGCCATGATTCTGTACGGGCTGCAAATATATGCTTTTGTTAGAGCTTTTGCCGGACAATACCACTGGCCGGCTGTTTTGTCCCCGTGGTTAACTGGTGGCGTTTTTGATGCGATCCCATGTCATCAAGAGCGTTTCATATAAAGCGTAACGAGTCCTATGTATGCTGAAATAGTGAATACCTTTCCTGCACTATGCTAGTACATTGCGTTTTTGCGCCAAATCGGATCCCATGGAAACACCAAAGCGCCGCGTGCACAGCGCGAATCATCTCGATGACATACATTGTCTCCATCAACGCAACCGCTCGACACGTCTGGGACGTGCGAGCTAGCGTGCTGTCTGCTGCACATCTCGAGACGTGCAGCAGTGTCCACGGGGGACTGGAACCGGCTGCAACCCCTAAACCAAGGCAACAAATGCAACGGCGATGCCCTCACCCGTGTTTCAAGTCAATACCAATACCATAAACATTATCCAAGCTCTGGTTTGCAAAGCGGCACTGCACCAGGCATCCGCTAAAGAGGCCGATCCCTCGCCATCGATGATGGTGAACGCTCGCCCGCACGCCGAGCAGATGATGCGTTGGCATTGCGCGCCATCGACGACGCATGCATCACGCATCGCATGCATCTGGTGCGTGCGACTCTATCACACATCCTAGCGTCATGCGTGGCCGTCACCATGGCATCCGGATGCGTAAGATGCTGTATACGTCGCTGCTCCTGCGTTGCGAATTTGTGTGGAAAAGATGCGGATTTGCTTCCAAACGATCTGCTCTATGTTCCAAGCGCCTCCAGATGTACCTGTAGTGGAACCGTTGGCCTATCCTGCAGGCATTAGGCATATGCTTAGATCCGTGCCTGCCGCTGACCAAGTTGTACCTCCAGTAGCTCGGTTGATGTATACTGCAGGCACTGGGCACAACCCTAGATCTATGCTTGCTGCTGACGAGATGCAGCGCGACCCCGCTGCCGTGTCGCACGATGAGCGCAGCCCGATGCGCATGGGTATATCGCCGGAATGCCAGCACCGCTCCTGATCGAACGTTATCGGGATGTTGAACGGCCGCGACGCATCAGGTGCCTGCGTGCTGAAACATTCATCGCTGGTAACGCGAGCTTCCGGTGTGCAGGATAGGCGCGAAGCATGCTCCCTGCAGGGTTGCGCGTGCGCGTGGCGGGCCCTGTACGCCAGTTGGTGTGCATCATTAGGTTTGTGAAGCCCGCACTTGGAACGAGTCCAAGACCTCTTTGAAGAGAGGTTCATACATGACCCATTGACTTTCTTTGCATTGTACTGTCATGACATAGAGCTGGCCGTTCGCGATCGTCACCTTCGCAGCATAGTGCCGCTCCCCGCCACGAGTAGAGTTCACCCGATACTCACACAGATAGTAGGTTAGGGGTTGCTCGTCGTTTTCGCTTACGGATTGGGCGGTGCGTACGAGTCCAGCAGAAAGTACCCCATCTTTCTTTCTCTCCAAATCAATAACGCGCTCGCCGATATCCGTAGCCGAGCCGAAGTCCTCCACGCGGCTGATACGTACCGCGTCACTGACGACACCTATGGACGTGTTGGCGTCGGTGTCACTCACCACAAGAACCTCAAAGGCGTGTGTTTTTATTGGTTTCATTCGGATTCGCCAACGACTGGGGTAGCGGAACTGCACGCCCCTGGCGCCGGGAGCGCTGTACACAGCGTCCGCTCGAGGCCCGGCAAACGCCGTCGTACCAGTGGCGCTTGATACACCATCCTGCATGGTTTCAGCTGCGAGCACGAGCTCCGCACTGAACGGGCGACTTTGAATCCCGCCCGTATGCGGCACCAGAAGCGCTGACACAAGCGCGTACAAAACCTCTCTCCTCGAAACAGGGATGCTCGCGTGCACCGCCCCGCGCTGGACTCGAATCCGAGGCGGCTTGGAGTCACAGCGCCCACTCTGTATGCGCTGGAGTTCCCTTTTCCATTTCCATACGTTGCAGTTAGTTTGAATGAGACTCACGAAAAGCATAGAAACCCAGTTACCCTGCCCCGTCCCGAGTACAGTCCCGCCTAGGAAAAAAGAATGAGACACTTACGAGCATCCTCCGCGCCAACAATTTTGCAGCTGATCTGTGCCGAGGGCGCGCTTCTGGCGGCGCGTCCGTTTCGGATCGACGACGCTCGTCGATGCACCGCAGAACGTCGTTGGTGCCGCTGCTACGATGGCTTCGCGCTATACCGGCGACGCATGTCTACTTGTTCGTATGGTCTGTGGTCGTGGTCATGTGTGAGCGGGAAAAAGTCTTGTCTGAACGGAGCGCTGCAAGCGCAGCGCTACTTCGTAGGGAAGATCTCGCTGCAGAGCTTCGTGACTATGCCCGTGCGAACGACGAGGCAGGTGTGCGGGATCTGCTCAGCGAGAGCATGTGGCCAGATCCGAGCGACCGCATCGCGTTCGTGAATACCGCTGATGAGCATACTGGAAACACGGCACTTCATATGGCGAGTGCGAACGGCCACACCGAGGTCGTTCGGTTGTTGCTCGAGGCCGGGGCTGACCCAGCTGCGCAAAACGAGGCGGGGAATACGCCCCTACACTGGGCGAGTATGAACCAGCAAGTGCAGTGCGTTGAGGTTCTTTTAGGTGCGCTTCGGCAAACAGGCGCGAGTGCGTTTGTTTTAAATAAGAGTGGACGCAGTGCCTACGACGAAGCAGTGCTGGTCGGTTGCCGGCAAGTTACAGCGATGCTCATGCGCTTCGCCGAAGAACACCCGTCGCAAGCGAGTGCAGACGCCTATTTCAACGAAACGACTGCAGAGACCCAGTGATGCTGGGTGCGCGACTCGGCCAGCTGGAGAAGCGTGAGCCGTATTCCGTTTCCGCTAAAGAAAATAGCGCAGGTTGTCGATACTGTTGAGGGCAGTGCCGATGCCCCGACGCCGAAACCTCGCTATCACCGCGGCTGATACGACTTGTACGACATTCCAGAGAACGCCACCTGTTTCTACGCAGTTCCCCATGGGCAGTGAAGTCGGCTTGCGCTGCAACCACTAGTTTTCTTCGTTCAGTGCCAGCGCGTGCGTTGAGCGTCCGAAACCGCTGCCATCACCACCAAATACGCGTGCTTTCTGATCGTCCAGTGCGAGGAAATATTGGCGAGGGCCCAGTATTCGAAGCGATTCTCGGATCCGCAGATACCCGCGCGACGAAACGAATACCCTCAAAGAGGCATGCTGCATCGGCTCCTGCCTCGTGTTACGCGCGACAGCGCTTACAGTTTAGCCACTGTTGGGTCTGCGAGCGGCAGATCAGGGCCAATGTGCGGGCAAACGCTGGGGTAACTGAGCAAACCCGCTGGTGTATTCAGCGGAATGATGGAAGCGAGCGCCCGTCGCAACGTGCGTCTTGCTCCTCGCTGACACATTCGCAGAAATCCGATCGCATGCCAGGGTTACGGATGCAGGTCTTTGGGGAACCTGGTTTCCGCATCATTTGTTTAGGATAAACAGCGGAAGAAAGAAATTGACGCACGGGCGTTCATGTTGTGGCGCATATGATCCCAGTGAGTGCCATGGTAAGAACCCCGCAAAAGAGGAACTACATTTCCTGCACGCACAACAGCGATGCAAGATGTTTATACGTGTGTGCATGTGTGCTCTGACGCGCGCACGTCAACGTTTCCATAGGCTCTTGGCCTCGTCGGGAATGCTTCGCATGTGCTGAGCGCATGCTGAACCCAAAAGCATTGCTTGTGACCACTGTTCCCTGTGGAGAGGCCTCCATCAAGGCACGCCCCAGGGCGCTGCGCGACCAGCGTTCAGCGCTCCCGGCACTAGCGGTCGTCGACCCCAAAGCGTACATCTCGCGCTGCCGCAAACGGCAGCATCCGCTGCAGTAGCATCTGCATGCCCGCTCGACCTGTTCCGTCCAGGATGTTCTCGGACAGCGCATTGTATAAAAGCAAGACATGCCGAAATCGTGCTTTCCAAGGCGGAGGACTTTTGCACTTTACTCCCATGCATTGCACTAGGTCACCATTAATCAAAGAGACTCATGGTGTCACTGCTCGGCGTAGCCGATTCGTGCTGTTTCACCACATCGATCGGTGCAGCCGCCGCCACAGTCACCCCAGGCAAGCCATTCTGGAAAGGCAGCGACTCAAGCTGGCGAGCCATTGGCAGTAGTTTGTCATACTGTTCATTGAGGGTGCTATAAATTCGATGCTGTGCTTCGAAGAAACCGCGAACTTTGTTCCCAACCTCCCGCGCCACCCGATCCTGGTACTGGATCATTTCCTGACATAACAAGTCACTCTGGCGCATATACTCCTGGTATGCCTCCGTTAAAGCTGCTTGATTGCTGCTACCCGCCTCGACCTCAATGGCACGGTCACTGTACAGGGTTCGCGCCTTCTTGTAGTCCGCCTTGAGCGTCTCCACCCGCCGTAGCTCATCGGCTTCCTCCAGCGTCTTGTTGGTGAGCGGGTGGTCGGCGTAGTCCTTAAACCGGGCAGTGAACGCGTCTATTTCCCGTTTGAGCACCGTCTCCACTTCAGAAAGCTCTTTCTCCAACTTTTGGATGAAGATTACTTGCGCCGCAGACGGCTCTCGCGAGTACTCGTTCCGCTCGACGTTAAACTTGAGCGCACCGACGTTCCGCTTGTAGATGGTCAGGTACAGCGTTTGTAACTCCAGACCTGAAAGGATAGCGTCACGCAGCGATCGCCGATACGACGTAATGCGAGACGCTAGCTTCGATTCGTCTGCCCGGATACCACTCTGGATTTCGTTGAGCGAGTCTACTTTCGGGTTACGAGTCAAGTGCGTTCGCCGTCCGAACTTGTTCAAAACTCTCTGCTTCGCCTTTGAATACAGAGAAGACACTGATGTCGTTACTGATTTTCCGCGAGACTCTGTCGACATGGGACTTTGTGAGGGTGCAAGCACCTCTGCGTTCAAGGTTCAAGCTGGAACGCGAAACCGCTGCCATCATCGCGAACGAATTCGGCGAGACAGCTGGAACGCGCCGGCCATCGACTCGGCCGCCAGCAGCACACGCAAACGGTATTTATATATGAATTTCACGGAAAGTTGCATTGATGTCGGCGTGGTCTAGTTGGTTATGACGTGTGCTTCACACGCACAAGATCGCGCGTTCGAGTCGCGCCGCCGATACAAATTCCCTTTTTCGTGAGCGACTCGAGCGCGACACGTGCAGGGTCAGCACAAACAGGCAGTTACACTCGTGTCAGACATGAATAGAAAAGGTCTGGTTTGCGAGTTCGGATGTGCTCTCTACAGTTTTGGTTTCTTCCGTTTCTCACCGACACGAAGCGCGGCACGCTGTTTCTGTGACTGCTTCCGTTTCTTCGCCCTCTAAGCTCCGGCTCTGAATATGCCGATGTCTCTGTATCCTCCAGTGGCGTTGTCACAGGCCCAAGGAAGTACACCGCAGCGTTGAACTTCTGATCACGCCGATTCCCGGCGTTGTCGACGCGTTTCATGCACTCATGGTCATTGCGATCTAGGCTTCGCTTGACACTTCAAGCGTCTTTGAATACAGCTTCTGTGCGCCCTTCGCAGCGGTGGCACTTGATTGTTCTCAGGGGTTCGCATAAGACCAGCAGCCGTCCGCCTCAGGGAGCCGTCTTGGAGCGCGCGAACGCTGGCTTCATCGCTCGATGCGTGCGCATGACGGGTGCAGACGGTACCCTCAGTGCCGTCATAGGTCCGCGAGACAAAGGTGTCGTACCCTACATCCATGGGCTCTTCTTCGGTGAGGCCATTGACAATTACCCTGTCCGTTGCGCAAGCAAGCGTGAGCTGTTCCTGTCGATTAAGGATTCATGGAACGCGACGTTGTCAATGATGAAACGAGTGTCGTCCGGAAAATCCAAGTCGGAGATCAAGTCGAGGCATTGCAATCCGCTTACGTTCCCTTTTCCAGAATTGGTGACTCAGCCTCTACTGGTAGCGATTGCTATAATGCGTGAGCAGCGAGTCCAGGACTTTTCTCTAGTGCAAAGCTTGAAGACAAGGGCCTCTTGGCGTATACCTCTCGTAAATTAGCATGCTGCTGTCGAATACTTGTTCCTCTTTTGCAACGATGAAAATGGGCTTTGTCGTTCGAATGGAATCGATTATTTGACGCAAGAAGTTCTATGAACTTTTGGCAGGAGCTTGTGAACAAGTACTCAAAGGAAGAAGCCATATTCTTTTTCTCATCACCCTCGGGAAGCATGTCGTTCTGCTTAGGTGTTGCCTTGAAAGAGTGAGATCGAAATCTTGAAGAATGCATGGTTTGTGCGTCCTGTACGCAAAGTCAGGGAAAGAATCGAAGCTCGCACCCATGAAATAGACAATCGTATCGGTTCTGTAGGAATCTATTTGAGAGGACGCCACAAATCCCCGTGATGCCGGTGATCGAATGCATTCGAGCGGGGCTGCGTCGATGCAGCCACTTCGAAACCACCGCCGACAATCCTAGAACGAGATGTGAATGTGGAATCCCCTATTGCTGCACTTGGAATATCGAGGCTGTAGATCGGATAAGAAAGTTGCGAATCACCAAAAGGTAAGAACAGAGAACGCAGGTCAATGTTCCATTTTAATCTCCTTGGTACAGCGCCTGCGTTGTGTTCTCTCGATACGCGTACCAGTGAACTCTGGACCTCGTGTGCCGGCGCAATCCGTTTTAGTTTGTTTCTCATGCAGGTACTTGAAAGCATGCTTTCGGTCGATCGCAGACACGTTGCGGAATGATGTGAAGATCTTAGTGCTCGCATGCAAAACAGGTATGAAGTGTACGAATTAGTCATTTTACGGTAAGCAAGTGAATGAAGCACATGCCCAGTATTCCCTATCCTGTACATCACATACACATACCCAAAACAAAACGTAGCCAACGCTCTCTACAAGACTGACTTGTAATCAATCCACTCCCTACCGGATGTTCTCTAAGAAATTCGATAAATCAAGCCACATCAAGTGAAGTTTCCACACCGTCCCTACGAGCGGTAATGAAGGGACACTGTCCTCAAATCCGCAGGGACCAGACCGAACGCAACTTCCGCACACGAACCGGCATACAGCACCATTCTCTCTTGCCACCTTGATCAATGCGTAGCTGTGTCCAAACGAACTTACCGCATCGCCTTGCTTGGCGCATGGAAGTTTTTTTAGTTGACAACACACTTTCAGAGGCCAGCCTTCTCCGATTGTACGCCTTTTCTTTTCGTTGTTCTTTGTTTCAGTGCGCGGTGAAGCATCCATCGATCCATACCCTACTTCCAAGTAACATTATCCGTACTCCTTCTCGGATATAATCGTCGTTTCGTACGTTCAATCGTGTGCCGATTGCTTGCCCTGGTAGTGCGCAATGGCGCCTAAAGCGCCGATGCGGTCGCCGCACGCAGACAGAACGGCGTTGCCGTACCACAGATGGCGCCGGCTCGAGGGGTGACCCACTCGATACGGGGTCGGAGTACATCATTATTCTGGGAGCCTGCAAACTGTAAAGATAGACTCATTGCCTGCGGCAGTGAAGCGATATACTGGGAGTCAACTGGGACCAGCGTTACGCCCAATGATCCCATTCACGGTCCCAGAATGAACTGCACTGCGGACGAGTAGCTTAGATCTCACGATAACACTAGACAATGGGGGAGCATGAACCACAAGCCTGGGGAACCTTCTTGCACATATCAAGGATCCGTACAAGGAAAAGTTGCGAGATGCGATCAGAAACCGTGTCGATTCGTACTCCAAGAGTATTGTAAAGGCGTCGTCAGGACTGATGCAATTGGTAAGGGAGATGTATCGCGACGTGACGCACATGGAAACGGTCGAGGTTCCGGACGAGTTCTTCGACAAGACCTATATTCGTCACCTGATGCTTGGTACGAGGGAAACGTCGAGGAGAAATGAGCGAGTGCATGCCCTGCACTAAAATTACGCAGAATCCCGCCCCAACGGTACTCGATACAAGGGTGACGGGAATATTTACACCTACGGGGCGAAAAGTACCTCAGAAACCTGATGAACGATTTGACAATGAACCTCGAACGTCTCATGATACGCGCCGTGTTTGCACTCTACCCGGGCATCTCTCCCAAGAGGATATAGACGATTATCAATGGCATCACGAACGATCGCCAGCATGAGCAGGAGATCGAATTCGTCTATGAGAAGGCGTCACGCAGGAGCACGAATGAAGCTTCTGTCATCCGTGCGGTTATACAAGAGCATCGTGCAGTCTTGGGGTTGGCGAATCTAACAGACAAGATATCAGAGCTGAAAAAACATAAGGAAAGATACTATTGCCTCGTCCTGCGCTATTTCGTGTTTCTGGACCGAGAGCTCGAACGCAAGGCAGAGATGAAGCTGCGTGAGGAGACAAATAAAGAGTGGGAGAGACGGAAGGCGTTCCTGATGGGTAAGCGCTTCAACGTGGTTCCAATGTACAACATCAAGTCACATTTTTGAGTATCGACTCCGGCGTCCTTTACGGCATCTTTAAGGAGATCAGTCTGGAGTTCAATGTTAGCAGGAAGGACTTCACCGGTGAAAAGCGGGAGACGTACTGGAAGACTATCTTCGATTTCAAACGTCTTAAAGTGAGCAAACAAAAGTTGTTCACTAGGATGATCGAAACCGATGGAGTAGCGTTGTGTGTACACTATCGGCAGTTGAAGACAGATCGTCCAGTTCCGCCCTCGGCGAACCATGAAGATGAGAAGGAGGCGGATCCTGCGACGCAGGAGTTGGAAGATAACGACCTCGTCGTTGGCGTGACGAAGGATGAAGATGGGAAGGATGCGGAACCTGCGACGCAAGAGGTGGAGGATAACGACCTCGTCGTTGACGTGACGAAGGATGAAGATGAGAAGGAGGCGGATCCTGCAACGCAAGAGGTGGAGGATAACGACTTCGTCGTTGACGCGGTGAGGCATGAAGAAAAGAAGGAGGCGGGTCCTGAGACGCAGAAAGTGCAGGATAACGAATTTGCCGTTGGTGCGGACCCAGGAAGCACAAATATCATAACCATCGCAGCACCGAAGCGTGCGAAAGATGGCACTGATGGTAACTTACGTCAGAAAGACATGCGTCTTTTGAGGTTCTCGAGAGCGAGATACTATCGAGAATCGGGAATCATGAATGCAAGGAAGAAAATCGAGACGTGGAATTCAGGAATGAACGAGCACCTGGAAGCTTTGAGCGAGGTGACAAGCCGAGGAGCGGATTTTAAAGCTTTTCGGGAGTTTATGGAAGTTCGCGTTGCTCATTGGGATGCGCTGTGGGAGGAGGATGCCAAGCCCCGGTGGGCTCGTTTGCGAATGAATTTGTATTGTGGGAAGCAGGGGGCGTTCGCGAATTTTTTCAATGAGTTGAGCGCCTTGAAGGGGAATGAAGGTCAGAGGCTCGTAGCAACATACGGAGCAGGACACTGGATGACCCAAAAAGGAACTACACCAGCTCCAACGACGAGAACGTACACGGAGTGCGCAAGGCGTTTCGTTACAATACTTGTAGGTGAGGTTCGCACATCGTATACACACCATGAAGTGGCGTGCACACTTCAAAGGGTCGGGATAGAAAAGTGCCAGAGGAGCCCTGAGGATATAAAAAGGTATGGACCGCTGACGGAAGAGCATATGGAAAGGATGTCGAAAGTTCGTGGACTACTTGCATTAGGAAGTACAACCAGTGATGGCAAGAAACGGATGGAGTTTGTGAACCGTGACGTTAACGCCGCTGTCAATATAGGGAAATGTGCGGTGCTGGAGAAAAGACCTCCAGAATGGACAAGAGAGAACTTTAGTGGACAACCTCTAAAAGTTGAATTATATGAGAAAAATTGGAATCAGTAGTAGGTAGCCGGTCCAAAAAGACGGGGAGGCGTCTGCCCCTCAGTTGAAGACTTCTTGTCCAGGGCGCACGGTTCGCCACTACTGTACACGCCCGACGTCGTTCGAGTTTAGAACGTCGCTTGGTGCGGCAAACAGCCCGTCAGGCTCCCACTCTACCTGATGGACAGTGATACGGACCTGTCGTCGTTGGAATGCTCTGTCGGTGACGACCGGCTCAGCGACACAGCACTGAGTGGGCTGGTGTCGCCGAGAGCGGGCAGCCCACCGCTGAGCGCCGACAGCGAGGAGCTCGCCCCAGACCGCACACCCGAGTCGCTTGATTGGATGCAACTTGTTGCACAGCTAGCACGTTTATGTAGGGTGGAAGAAAGAGGGGACAGGTCGTCTGGTACCGTTCTTTCACAGCCGAGCGAGCAGTGCCTGGCCCTCGAGGAGGTACACCCCACCGACCTGAACGCGACGGGGCAGCCGCCTGTGGCCTCGACGAACGCAAACCCCTGGACGACACAACTTGAACACCATTTGAACTGCCTTATTTGCGCTGAGCTCCCTCGCGAGCCGCTTCTCTGTCCTTCGTGCGGGGTCTTGTTTTGCGAACGGTGTGCGACGAAGTGGTGGCGAGAGCCCAGCACGGCGTCGTCGCAGGGACACCGTCGTATCGCGAGCACACAACCGTGTCCACACTGTCGACAGCCCGTTGCTCGTCACGAACTGGTGCTGGTGCGTTGTCTCCGCGAGCTGCTGCAGAACATCCGCCGAGGCCCGAAACTGGCGCTGCCAGAGCAGCCAGCGGAAAAGAATCCAGGTGCACCGCGATCCCTGTCAGCGCTGAAGGCAACATTATGGTGCTGCTCGGTCCACGCTCATGAAGCTGTGCGGTATTACTGCCAACGCTGCAATCGCTTCATATGTGCGGAGTGCTGTGCTCCGCTGCCCGAGTGCGAGCATCGCTACCATCCGCTGGAACGCGCCCACGAGCGACTCCAAAGTTTGGCATCTGAGCTAGAGCAGGGTTTGCAACCGCTTCGCGAGCGCCTTCAGCGTTTCGAATGCCAACTGCTCGAGTACGAGCAGACATCTCGATTCTTTCTGCGGCAGCGTGAAGCGCTTTCCCAGCGTATTCAACGTTTCATGGATTCCGTGCTCGAGCAGATCGATACCCAGGTCCAGCAGCGGATCCAGTCCCAGCAGGCAGCACGTACGCGTCTCGTGGACATGCGTATGCATCTGCGGCGGTTACTCCGCGACATGGAACGTCGCCTGCTGGCGTATCGTCAGGACATTGCAGGGCATTATGCGGAGCGCGCACACGCCCTCCCCAGCAGCGCTGAGTCGCTCTTACGTGCACACCAGGAATGGAAAGAGCGCTGGGAAGCGCTGAGCGCGCTCTCCGTCATAGATGCATCCGACGCGGTATGCAGTGCGTGGAGCGAATCCGCTGGTACTACGATGTTGGTGGCGCTTCCCGAGGACCAAGCACCTATACCGCTGAAATGTGCGGTGCTACCACCATTTGTATGGGCCCGTGTTCCCGGCACGTTGAAGGTATGCGGTTTGCGGTGGCAAGTTCAATGGATGGATGCCTGCTCCTGGGACGCAACGCGTTCGCCGCGGATACCTGACAGGAAGACGCCGCCTCGGGCGCAGCGCCCGACCCCCAGCGATGGAGTCGCTGCGCATGCGGGGCCACTGGCGCGATCCGAGTCTCGAGGTCTGCTTGTGAAACTCGAGCATCGACCAGGGCTGGAACGCGAGCCGGAGGATATTCGTTTGCAGCTGGAATTCGTGGTCATGCATCAGCAACGAAGTGTCTGGGGCGGCCTCTTCTCCGTGAACGCAACGGATGGCTGGCAAGCGATGCTGGACGTGCCTGATACAGTTGTTGTTCTTGTTGAGCGGGCTCGGTGCCCTCAAGATGAGCTGCAGGTTGGGCTCCGCTTCCCGGACATTGTGGAGCACAGCAAGCAACAGACAGCGTATATTCAGTGGATGGAGCAGCGACAAGCTCCGGATCAAGAGTCTGTGGACCGTTCGCGTTCAGCCATTTGAATTCCCGAAGCGCTTCTCGAAGCCGGCTAGACGGTGTCGGTGCGGCAAGCGCCTCGCGGAATAGATACGTATACTGGTCAGCGAGAGGCGCCGACGGCACGCGATGGGGCCAGGTTCTCGGTACCAACGAGCGTGTAGCGTCCGATGTACAGTGCATCAAGAACCACAATGCACAACTTTCCGATCGGTGATCATCTGAAGTGCACGAGCCCGACAACCGAGCAGGACATTCCGCCATCTGGGAATGTCGGGCGTCCAGCGGGACTTGCGGAAGCGGATCGACATCCACATCCACAGTACGTTTTGCAGAATATAGCGTAGGCGAGGCCACGAATGAGGCCACCGATGGCCTCCCTTGACATGCCCAAGTATGCGGGCTGCCTCATCTCATTCAGAGGGCGTTTCCGCAGCGAGTGCGCGTTCCATGCCTTGACGCGCCTGCATGCACATAGAACGCGGTTCGGCACGTCGACTTGCTGCAAAGCTGCCCTAGGTGTACGCTGCTTGCGCGTAACGTCCTGTGGTGATATGCGCTGTGCTGCCTGAGCAGTTGATACGTCGCATCCACGCTGCTGCTTGTGTTCCGTCGACGACCGTCAGCACTTTCGCACTGAACCTCAGTCGATCCAAGTACGCCGTATCACCGATAGACGCGAACTTTGCCCGTCGAGTGCGCTTGTGGTCGTTCGCCTGACACACCGCCACATCGTGGAACCAGCAACGGCATGCGTAGCTTGCGATACCGTGTTCACCGCGTCGATCCCTGACATTCACATGGGCGTTGCAATCCAGCCTGATTTCAAATGAAGCGCATGAACGCTCCAGAGGTGCAGTGCACGCCAATTTCACGAAATCGCACGCCCAGGTGCATCCTGGCACATCGTCGACATCAAGTCTCGCACGAGTTCCAGCTCCTGTACTGACATTTTTTTACCGCGAGCATTAGACACAGCTGTTTATGAGCGCGACCCCATCATTTCTAAATGATCGCTATTTGTCATCAGCAGGTGCGCTTTCGCGGTGCGTACGAGGTAGGCCTCACTGGCTCTCGGTCACGAGTCATCTCTTGTTCATCGCTTCCCGGGATATCCACTGCACCTGCGTACTCGAGCGATCCCTGGTTGGATGCAGCAATCCCATGCAGTCAGGAGAGCACCATCTACGCCGATGATGCACAGCTGGTAGTGTCGCACGTGTACGCCATGTGAATAACGGCGACAGACGCACACCCGGAAACGCATCAGGATTCGACGTTCGCTTCTGTACCGATCGATATTGCGGATGTTGGGGATGCCCGGTTCACGGAAACGATCCTAGAGCATCGAGCGCATCAGGTCTCGTTCATCGCTTCGATATAGCGTTGAACTTCAGACGGTGAACCCAGGACGACGGGCGTCCGCTCTATAAGCAAAGTGATACGCTTATCCAGCAGACTCGTCGAGGTGCGACTACCGTCCGAGCTGCGACCTCCCACGGCTTCGACAAGAAACGCCAACGGCAATGCCTCGTATACGAGCCGTAACTTCGCCTTGCCCGGAACACTCGGATTACAGAAGATGCCCTGTCCCTTTGCGATGATTTGGAAGACATCCGGTGCCATGGCTCCCGAGTACCGCAGCGTATAGCGTGACTCGATCCAGGAGCGCACCATACGATCATAGGGTGGCAGTTCCTGCGTTGCTCGCAAGTTGCCCGGCGCGAAGAGCGACGCGCTCGAGTGTCGCAACAGGTCGGGGCTCCACTGCTTGAGCAGTCGCCAGCGAGCGTCGTTCGAAGTTGTCCAGCGAAAGGATGCAACACCGCCTGGCCAGTCACTCGACATGAGGCCGGGGTCGACTGCCACCACCAGCACCAGACGTGGACCGTACAGGGTCACCGCAGCGGCAACCATATCGCGTCCCTGGCACCCAACCAATCGTTCTGCTGTCCGCCAGACACCGAAAATTGACCCGACGCTGAAGTTGCTCTCCAGTACCGACGAGCCATCTAGGGGATCAAACGCTACGGCGTACTTGTGCCCCGGCCCGCGCTGCTCAGTGGGGTTCTCTTCCGAGCTCACGTACGATATGCACGGAACCTGCAGAAGACGACTTCGCGCAAGATGATCAGCTGTGAGGTCTTCGGAGAGCTGCGCGTCGCCGAAAGCGTTGTGCTGCTGTCCAGGAGCAGCCGCTACTGCGGACGATGAGACGTCTTGTACTCCGTTCCGCAGAACCTGATCAATCGAAACCGAAGCTTCAGCGATAGCGTGCACTATCTGTCGCAAGTCTGGGTCTTTTACTTGTTCGAGGAAGTTTTCCAGATCCATCCAAACGCTGGGCAACTCGTCTCCACAAGCGATAGCGATAGCTCTGGGTGCGACCCCAGTCCCTCCGGTGCTGCTGCGGTGCGCGCTGCTCCGGTTCGGGCCGCATGCTCCTGCGCACCTTGCTGCGATACGTATGACAAGTCTGTTGTCCCTGGACGCCGCAGCGTTTACAGAAAAGACTACGGTACATAGGCGCTGCGCAACGAGTCTCCCGTCTCGTGGAGTGGCATCCCAGTGGCCTGGCGTGTCCCCTGTGACCAGCTAGATTTCCAGTGTACCATATGGGTTTCGGGATCCATGACGACCTGCGTCAGGTCGTCGTCGAGTCACGCGAGCCTATCCAGCTTCATTCGCGTTCACTGCGACTGTTGAGCACGTGCTGCCACCGATGCGGGTTGCGCTGCCGAGCCCACCAGTGGAGCAACTTCTTTCTTGTGAACAGGCGCCACGCCGAGCAGCTGTTTCAACCCGTCGTAAATAAAGAATTGCCCGGCAGTCAGACTACCAACCATGATTGCGCGAGCACCCAGTCCACGGAAAAGTCCACGCGGACCTAGCTCACGAATAATCCGGAACGTTGCTTCAGCGATGCTACCCGTTACGCGGGACTTGTTGATGACCGACAACACGGTGTCCGCGGGTTGCGAGACCACAGCTGCACAGATACCTGCAAAGATACCGGAATTGAGTGAAATCAAGAGCTTGGTGCTATCCCGCATGTCGGCTTTTGGTTTCCCCATGCGCTCTAGCGTGCGGTAGATGAACTCGGATGCTGCTTCAAAAACAGCAAATTTGGCCATTGTGTAGGGAATCTGTTTCAGGAGGATCGGGAAGAGTCCGGCGTAGAGACCACGCAGCCCTTCATTGGAGATGAGCTTTCCGAACGCCTCCGGTAAAGAGCTCGCAAAAGTCGGTTGGCTCACCAGACGGATACGCGTGGCCTCCAGCGGGCAAAGCGCCAGGTCTGCGAAAAACTCCGCCGTACCGCCCGCTGCTAGCCAGATACCGAAGCGGCCTTTCTCCGCTGCCTCGGGACCAGCCAGACTCGAATATAGCCGCTTGAAGTACTCGTAAAGCCCAAACTTGAACCATCCTTGCAAGAAGTAGCCAACGGCAGTCGGGCTCAGTCCGGTTAGCAGTGCCAGTGCGCCCTCCTCCTTGACGATCGTGCGTGCGGCGTGTGTCATACCGTGGTACTTGTCCGACAGCTGCAGCCGCGTCTTGACCACGTCGACCGGAACCACAGCCGAATGGGTAACACTGCAGCATATTGCACCTGCCAGAGCAAACTTCAGGTACGTTCCGAAAGTGGGGTTCTCGTCGGCCGAGCACGCCACGAGTGTCGCAGGTCGACCCCCGAGCGCACCCCACACCGTCGGCAGCGTCGACGGTGCTGCTCGCAGAACTTGGTCCACGCCGCAGTTGGAGCCCCCGTTATCCTTTCGCTGCTGCAATGCTGTGACCATAGGGGTTTGAGACCACGTCACCAGTTGCGAGAATCGAACCAGCATATCGTCTGCAACGCGGTTTAAACTGACCAGGGTCGTCCCTTACCGTTGAGCGCCCAACGTTTGGAGCGGGATGCACCCACGCACGATGCTGTGCGGCATCGCGCACTCGGACGGCTCGCACGCCACGATCGCGTCGGGACGGCGCGGCCGGCGGCGGCGGCGTCTCCTGTAGATGCGCGCGCATCAGCTGATGGTGAATAGGGAGCTCTTTGTACAATAAGGACAATTACGAATATAACAGACATGAGCGCTGCTGGTGCACACCTCGCCAGCCGTCCAGTACGGAATCGCACTCGTCGAGTCGTGCGCATCATGAACACTTCGAGGAGAGCTCCAGTTCTGTATTCCTGCAGGGGACACAGGTGTGGTTGATCTACGTCTATTCACCAGGTTTGGTATGTCCATTCTAAAAAGTTCGCTGAACGGGCTCGGAGGCGCTTTGCGGTACCCTCGTGCGCGTCTCTGCGTGAACGACGTCAGTGCCTCTGCGAGGCAGGCAGGGCACGGAGACGGCGACTGGGTGCGCTAACCTTGCAGCTCGAAGCGTTTCTGGTAGGGCAGTAACCGCTGATATCGTCTTTCTGGCGACCGACGCGATGCGTGCTGTACTGGGTCCGTGTTGGCGCGCACGAAGAGCCGCCATAGCCACAGTAGGGTCGCGTCCGCCAGCGAGTTAACGAGCGTACGTTCCCTCCCAGATATGCCCGCCCAACGCCGCTGGACTGAATGCGCGTTTTGCATGTCGCTAACGGTGTTCGGCGCTCAATCCGGATGCTCCATAGAGTTGTTCGAGGCTGAGCAGCTGCACATGGATCCCCTACGCCGACTCGTATGCGAGACGCATGCGCATGCCGAACCTACCCCCGCTCGATGCAACCAACGACACTTCGACGCGACCCGCCGAGTCGTACCAGCGACATGCACATGTCGGAACAGCTCGCTCCGCATCCTTGATGACGTGCCTCTGAGCGCTTGCCGTCCACGACGAAGCAAAGCAAGCAGCAACGCCATACACGCACTCCGAACGTGGCATCCCAACGAGCGGGCGGTGCTTAGCGGCTACGCTCCCGTCCGATTCGAAGCAACCGCATCCTGATGTGGCGTTTCCGCTGGCGCAGCGTTTCGTCCACACTGATCCAGGTCCAGTTCGTTGTCCGGCTTCTGTGCAAGCGACCAGCGTGCCGCCCCGTCGGCAGGTCGTACATGCTTCGCCAGCGCCAGGATCGCCTGTTGGCGCAGCGCCTTTCGACGTGCACCCTGCACAATATCCCCGATCACCACAACGATCTGTGTTCGCTGTGCTTCGGACGGGACGGACGCACCCAGAAGGCGACAGTACGCGCTTGCTTGACTCGAATATGGTGCACGTCGAAGTTCATCAATCGCCAATTCGATGATCCTCTCGGGGAGTCGCGCCGCCAAGCGTTCTGCATGCGTGCAGAACTGGCTCAACGAGTAGGCGGCAGCTGCTCGAACATGGACATTTGGATCTTCTTCGAGTCGCTTCAGTAGAAGATCCATCGCACGCCCTTTCAATGCATTCCAGTCGTTATCGAGAATGATCGTAGGTTCTGTTTGAGGGATGAACGCGCCTGGATCCGCCGCGAGCCGCCCTAATGCGGTACACGCAGCGGCGCGCATCGATGCAATGGGGTCAGCGGTTAACGCCTCGAGCTCTCGAAAGAGCGGCGTGCCTGCGGCTCCAATTCCAGGCTGACTCAAACAGGCGATGGCAACCACACGTACCGCGTGGAAGGGATCCTTCAACATGCGGAACAGGAGTGCGTTACGCGAACTTGCGATCGATGGCCGCGAGCGCAACAGCAAGCGCAAGAGACGGGCGCTTTGTAGTCGCAGCGCTGGACTCGTCGATGCACTTCGAAAATGATGCTCGACCATCGCAAGTACCAGTTCGTCGACGGCAGTGCTGTCGGGTGCGGATTCTTGGACCCTGCTCAGATGACGCATGCGTAGTGTTAGCATGGCTTCCACGAACGAAACCACGTGCGCATCATTCCAGCGCAGCGGATTCGCTAAAAGCTGCTCCAGCGGCGGTATGGTTTGTAGACGATCATGAATACTTTTCAGACAGGAGATGGCCGCTGCTCGAAGCGTTTCAAGCTCTGGCCCAAGTGAAAGCGCGTACTGGTCCCAGAGCAGGTTCCCGGCGGTCTTGAGCTGTGCGCTCGGGAGACAGCGTGATGGCGTATTCTGCACCACGACCCCGAGGCAGCGCATGAGCTGACAGGTCCAGGTGCTGGAATCCACACCTCCCCTGCTGACTATACCGGTCAATGCAGTTGCAGCTTGGGTCAGCTGCGCCTGCATCGTTTCGACCAGTGTATCGTAGACCAGTTGAAGATGCAACCGATACCGTTCCGACATGGGCACAAACGTCTGCTGTCGAGCGCTCTTCATGGTGCTGGTTGCGTTTGGTGCTCCTTCCATGCGTGTCGCACGTCGTGGCGCCTTGAGTACCATTCCACAGAGCGGGTACAGGAAACGGTGCGCCCCGTCGAAAAGGAAGCACAGCAGCGAGCAGGAAGCAGCGCGTCCGTTTCGCACTCCCTGACATAGGGTCGGCGTCCAGCGATACCACAGGGCAGCGTGTTTCTTCAGCCAGAGTGTCTCGAGGGCGTGTGCTGCGTCTCTGGGTGTTGGTTCGTTCGGGGTCCGCTGGCGCGGCACTGAGCGTCGAAGGACGTTCAGTTGCTTCTGCGCTGTTTCCTGAGCATCAGACTCGAGAAGGTGCTCCCAAGCACTCACACTATGGAGGAACGCGTCGAAACTGGTTACTTGTGCACTTTCGGGGGCCATACGCGCTGGATGAGTCCCGTTTGTAAGTGCTCGCTCCGCAGCCGTAAACCTGGGACGGGACCCAAAAGTAAGCAGTCTGATGAATTGCACAAAGGAACCTGAACGCTTTCGTCAAGTTTAACCAGTCTACTTTCGTTTAGTAGCGGTAAAGCTTCGTCATGGTGGTGTTCATGAAGTGCTTGTCTCCCACGCTTGTATAAGCACAAGCGGAGGTTCGAAATTTGCTTGGCGCGTGCGCCGGAGCGCCCGAGACGACCCCACGAGATCTTCCTCGGGATGAATAGGTCTCCTTCGACACACGTTCTAGCCATTGGTAGCGTTCCAGTTCATATGGTGCTCGCTTTGAACATTTACACAGCGTATGTCGAATTCTTTTCAGATGAGAGAATGTTTAGACTGACCATGGATCCGAGGATTCGGAAAGGATAATGGCTTTCGGGAAAGCGTCCATCATGAAGCATCTACCTTCAAGTTCTATCACCCATACATGCTCTCTGATATACTGGTCGTTTCGTATGTTCTATAGTGCGCCGACTAGCTGTTTTGAGCACCTGCCGTAGCGCTTATATACCGCTGAAGCAGTTGCTGCACGGAGACAGAACGGCTTTGGCATACCACTGAGGGCGTCGGCTCGAGGCGTGGTTCATCGGACACGGAGTCGGAGTTCTTAATCATTCTAGGAGCCTGGAAGCTGCGCAGAGAGACGCACTGCCTGCGGCGGCACGGTGCGATATACTGGGCGTCCACTGCGACCAGGGCGACGCCCAGACGCAGCATACACGCTCCTAGTCCCAGATTGAATTGCGTTACGGACGAGTAGCTCAGGTTTCTTTAAAGAACCCGCCACTGGAGGAAGCATGAAGCACTAGCTAGCCCCGAAGACTCGTCCGGCTCGCGGGACCTTCCGCCTAAAAGGTAAACTTTCCGAGATACTGAAACTTTTCCCCATTTCTGCGCTTACAATTAAGATCAAACGAAACTGTTATCGAGTTGCTAGTCAGAGCAGAGTTTCTATTCTTTCAGCATATGTCGATGATGCCCCCGCGACAGCTACCAGAACGCCTATCGCTTCGGTTCTCCGTCCGAAAGCGCATTGGAAACCTCGTGCGGAAACTCTTGATACACGATAAAGACGCTTGTCAGAATTTTCGGGTAGCACTAGGCTGGTTACGTAGACGCGGGCTCTGAATTTGTTTACTCCAGGCATAAGACATGGATAATATTTCGGGTACCCGGTTCCCAAATCAACACCAAAACAAAAACGACACGATTCTCGATGGTAAAGAGTTGGTACCAGTTGCTCCAAGGCCATAGAGGCTCGCTGGGTCCCCGCATGCGAGTGCGAACTGCACTGAGGCCACCACAATTCCCTTCGAGTCTCGCTGGTCTGCACACTGCACCTACAGCTTCATGCACCGACATTTCGTTGAGCCATTTAAGCGTTTGATCAAGCATTCACAAAGCGTTGGACAGCGGCTCGTTCCCCAGTGGTGCTGCTTTGCTGCAAATCTTGCCTGAACATGCACTGATTGCGCTCAATACTCATGCTTTCGGGATCGAGTCAGAACAGAACCACAACCGCATATCGTACGCATCCTCACCATCCGCATAGTAACGAACCTCAGTGGTATGGATTTGATAGCCTAACGAGTCTCGGTACAAGTGCTGCGCAGCTACGTTGCTCAACCGAACATGTAACGATACATAGGCAGCATTGTACTCCTCACGCATTGCCTGATGTGCGATACACATCAATCGTTTCGCGATACCGAGTTTTCGATGAGATCGTTGCACCGCCAGCGAAGTGATGTGACCATGACGCACCGGTTTAACAGCCCCAGAGGTCGCTGCTGTGTTTGAACTGGAGCCCGCGTCCGTGGATCCGGGGCTTTCCTCCATTTTGGCAAGAACATACCCAACAATGCTCCCGTCTAGGTCCTCTGCGACGTAGAGTAAATGCGGCCACGACAGCAGGTGGTACATGTAGTACTTGATTTGGTAGTTCTCTGGGAGACATTGCAAGTTACAGTATTGCATGGCCAAGAGGTCAGCGGGCGTCGCACGTCGCACCGAAACCATGGCTGGGTAGGGTGACGCGCTCCCACGCCAGGGATGCGCGTGCGAGTGCGTGCTCTCAAACGAATGCAGTTGCAACGCGCCCTGGGCCGCCGTTTCTCTCACAGTAACCGAGCAGAGCGCTCCTATCGAGACAACGGATGCAGTCGTCGCCCGTGCGTGTTCCTGAAACACGGCACGACAAGTGCCGAGGTCGAGCACCCCCGCTGAGTATGAGCGTTTCGCGCACGATCAGGCCTATCCTGCACACTTTGTTCTGCAAGATTCCAGAGATACTGGAAGTATCAGTAAAAGTCTAGTCCAAAAAAAGTCTGTGAAAAGTCCTCAGATCGTTCTGCAGCACCGAATAGAAAGCGGAAGGCAAGGTTCGTAAACGCTACGCACGCGTTGTCGAAGGACGTGTAATGACCGCGGATGCCCGGAGCGATTATCGGGTGCAGCAAGCGAAACGCCAAGCTCTTGTTTCGTTATTGTTGTTCGTGTTGCTCTGGGCAGTCAGCACTGCTGTCAACTTGGGGAAGTATCGAGAAAAGGATTTTGTGAGTTCCAATGCACCCTTGAATGCAAGCGAAGGTGATACCAGCCTCTCGGAGAAACGCCAAAGCCGTCTCGTAAGTTAACCCGAGCACCGACAGCAGCAGCTTCGTCCCTGTCTGCGGAACTTGCAATGGTGGAAGATTCAGACCTGGCGAAAGATCTGCCGCACTATGATAAGCAAGAAGAAAGGTTCCGTGAGCAACCTTCAACGCAGCACCAGGCTGGATCGAGCGCACCACCACTCCCTGGGAGAGCCAGTCGGCGACTGCGTCGAGCCTGCCGCCCGCGGGTCATCGATCTCAAGCTACACGTTCCGTACCCGTTTGTGGTGGAGCCCTGGGACTGCAGCGCTCCCGAGCCCTTCGCACTGGTGAGCATCAAGAGCGAGCAGGGTACTGTACCAGTTCCTGCACACTGGCGAGCGAAGCGAAGGTACCTAGAGAATAAACGAGGCTTACCGAGTGGAGCACTCGCTTTTGTTCGAGACGCATATGAGCGATTGATGCAATGCTTGCAAGAACCGCAAATGCCTTTATCAGAATCTCTGACCGAAGAGTGGCGTCTCTGGAGTCGCCTACGTGGTCTCGGTGACGTGTACGTTCCTTTGGATGAGTTCGATCCACTCCGCGGTTGTACGTTCCGACCAGGGGTGGTGTCGGGAGCGCTTGCACAAGCACTCCAGATTTCGGAGCTGGAAACGTTCTCGATACCATCGAGTCCATGGCGGGACGGTTGGCGGCGTAGTGGGCACCGCTGCCCACCGCTGTATCCGGCCATGAAGGAGGCAAACTTCTGCTGGCGAATCGAGCCAGGACCTGCTGGATGCGCTCATCATTTGTATGACACTGGAAACAAGGTGCATCACTGGGGTTCATTGAGGGACGCAGCAGACCCCCCGTGAGGATGGATCTGGGCCCTCCAGGTCAGGGGCGCTACGTAAACGCTGACGCCTCGATATCGCGGCTGTCCAGGTAGGTATCAGCAGGGCCGTGGCTTGGGTTCTCTGCACGCGTGTCGCTCGCTCAAGCTCCCTCTGCTCAGCGGAGTACGAAACTGGTGATCGCAGACCCTCGTAGCGTCAGCAAAGGAGCAGATGCCTGTCCGCTGGTCATTGATGGCGTCAGTGTGCGCACATTCCGTAGCTTCTGGTTCGCTAAATCGAACCTCGATAGCCGAAAACACCCCAACACAATTTGAGGCAAAAGCTTTGAACCATGGCCCAGCAAGCTGGTAGAAGCGACCGCCTTCCGTTGACGCGCATTGGCGACATGCTTTGTCAAAAGATGGATGGTGTGAAGTAACGGACAGCGTATGCGAAACGAATACACGGAGCGTTGAAAACGTCGCATTCCTGGAATCCGTTTCGTCAACGGACGTGTATCAAGCGACAGCGTATCGCCACGAGACTATCCGATGTGTACGTCACAAGGACGTGGAACATTAGAGCTAGGTTCAGGCGACGACCGTAGAGCCGCGTTCGGTATCGAGACTCCACTTTGTAACACGAACCGTATGCCTTTCTCCCGAGAAAATCGACAGCGATGAGCGCAGCTGGGCATCGAAAACACAACATGCGGGAACCGCACGATACTGGCCTAAATGGGATACAGGCTGCTTCGCAGCAGCCTCGTGTTTATCCGACTTGCAGTGTACAGCCCAGGATGATGAGGCGCTGTTCGCTTCGCGCCTTCTCCGACACTGCTTACGCCTGGTTGGCAGAGCACAACGCCATGCTTTTTTTCGATATGTTGCTGACTGCGGCAGACTGCGGCAGCAGTAGCTGCATCGTGTCAAGTGCTCCGCTCCCGCCAAAAAAAAAAGCGTGCTTGTGCGCCTTACAGCTGCCCCATCGGCATTTTTCTGGCGCTTCCCCTGCAAAAACTACGAGTGAACCTACGATGTAGCAACAGTTTGGCTTGCACTGATAAAAGCGTTTACCAGCGGGTTATCCTTTCAAGTGCTCGACCCGGGCAAACGTCTCGCGCCCTCCCGTCACTACCCGGACTTGAAAAGAAGCACCGCGATTTGGTCCAGGTAAAAGTATATGAAACACCCGGTTTCATGCGTGACGTACGAGCCAAAGTTTCGTCCGACGATACAGTGCCAGGTAGGTCCGTACTTGGCGTCAAACTCTTTCTTTATAGCTGCCGCCACGTCCTTCTCCACCTGATAGTTCTCGATGGCCTTTGTCGCAGTCTCTACGGCAAACTGCTGCCGATCTTCTGGCATATCCACAGACTTAATCACACATTTTCTCCCTTGCATGCCGAAAGCTTCCGCAAAGTTGCAGGAGCACCTTATAAGCGGGTCACGATCGTCTCTGTTCGACGACAACGGCAACGACGGAAGTCTAGAGAAAGTCAATGCCAATGACACATACGCCAGCAGCGATCGTCGCTCCGAGGCAAAGCCTGGAAGCGTTCTCCCTAGTCCAGGACGTGGCATAGAGCTGCGGTCTCGATATGGGTGTTGTTTGCCCACTGACCTGAACGAGAGCGTGACAGGCGTCCGATGACGCAGCTGCCACAGTTACGAATACCATAGTTATCTGCGTGGTACTGAGCGACAACTTGGACACACACGCTGGAGCAGCCGCGAACTGCATGGACTCGAGAGCGCTGAACACGGTTTGGTGGTCTATTCGCTCGCTCTCTGGGGCACCAGGTGACTGCTTAGGTGAGCTCGTACCACAGTTCAGCGAATGGGAAGCGCAACAAGGCGGTATCACCGCTGATAGCGCACCTCATAACACGACTGCAACCTCAGCGGACGCTGCGCCGACAACACAGTGTTCGCGAGTCGGCACGGCGGTTCAGGCCTTGTGCCAGGGTCCGTTGCTCGCCGAAAACAAACGAGAAGCTTCCACAGACGCTGGTTTGAAAAGGGCCAGCGCAGCACTTGTGACAAAGCCAGCAACAGCGCCAGCAGTCGCGCTGGAAAGCGAAGACGCTGAGGGCGTGGGTTCGAAGGCCTCCACCACACTCTGGACACAACTGGACGCGATTCGCCAGGCCTGGAGACGAGGAGATGCAGCAGAACTGAGCAGGATCACCGCTGTCGATCGCGGGCTCCTCGAGCAACTTGCCTGGAGCGGCGTGCCTGGTGCGCAACGGGCCCTTGCGTGGAAGCTGCTGCTTGACTACTGTCCGCCGCAACCTTCGCGTCTTCTCCGGAGCGTCAGCCGCAAACGCGACCAGTACTGGCAAGCAGTTGCTGAACTCGGGCTAGTCACTGATCCCAGACTCGGTAATCGCCTGTCCTCAGAAGACTGGGCTCGTAAGCGTCAGATCGACCTCGACGTGCCGCGTACCGCACCCGAATTTCCGCTCTTCCACACCGGAGCCGTACAACAGGCAATGACGCGGATCCTACACTTGTGGTCCGTGCGACATCCCGCCGCCGGTTATGTGCAAGGCCTCAATGACATCCTGGTACCACTGTTGTACGTCTTTTACGCGGACCAGGCTCCAGAGTTTAGCCAACTCGATCGCACCACGCTTCCGGAAGATGCGGAGCCGCTGCTGCGCGAGGTTGAAGCGGATACCTACTGGTGCTTGAGCACACTTCTCGAAGCACTGCAAGATCAGTATGTATTCGGGCAACCTGGTATTCAGCGTCGAGTGGCGCTACTCGAACGCATCATGCAACGCATTGATGCTTCACTGTGTGCGCACTTAGCCAAAGAGCAGGTAACCTTTATGCAGTTTGCATTCCGTTGGATGAATTGTCTCTTGGTTCGCGAGTTTCCGCTTCCGATTACCCTTCGACTCTGGGATGCGTATCTGAGTGAACGCGGCACATTTGCCGCGTTTCACGTGTATGTATGCGCTGCACTTTTGGAGCGTTTTTCGTTGGATCTTGTGCGCCTGACATTCCCCGATCTCGTACTCTTTCTTCAGAATCTGCCGACCCGATCGTGGACAGAACAGGATCTCAGCACGCTTCTGAGCCGAGCCTATATGTTCAAGGCAATTTTCGAGGATGCTCGTCGGTTATAGCGATCGGACAAGCAAGGCGTATCGATGGACATCACCTGGATACAAGCAGGTCGAGCGTTCGTAAAATAGACGACATCATAATTCTGATCATACGAACAAGGGTCCTCTCGTTACGTTTCCGAAAATGCAGCCTCCTCCAATCATGCATTCTTCAAGATTTCGACTATTTTTATGTTTGAGCTCGTTGGCGAGGAAATTCGCGCAGCTGGACTGACGCGGAAACGAAAACTCGATTTCGTGTTTTGACGACAAGTTCATACGTGCGCACGCCGAAAGTGCACGCAACTTTTCACGTCAAATCATCGAATGCAATCGAATCACAAGTCCGAATCGTTTTACGGTGATCGATGAAACGACTTTTGCACAGCAGCATGATACCTGTGACGGGATGTGTTCCGAGAGGCTCCCCTTGCTTCGGTTTCCATGGAAAAGAGTCTCGTGCTCGGACCTGAGTCATCGCAGCGATCGTAACGCACTGGGAGAAGTACCATCGATTTGCAGGAGAGGAGTGTTAAGAGAACGAATGATCGCGGCTTGTTCGTTAGTCTGGAGTTTTCTCCCTGTACCTGGTCTACCATGGACAGCATCGCGTTCCACTGATTCTTGATCGAATGGAACAGAGTACGGGAGCGCTCGCAGCAGACGGTGAATTTGTCCAGGGCATCGACCATGACAAGCCCGTGATCCTGCGGTACTGCACTCGCCATGCGAACTCGAGAGGGCATTGGCGGAAGCCTTCTGCACTCGTTCGGCGCACGCACCGAACAATGAGGCAAGTCTTGAAGCGTCATTGCCCGGCCTTCGGAGGTGAATATGTGGTGGATACTCGGGAATACCGGCCTTACATGCCCGTGTCACCGCTACGCATTGCGCGTCGATGTTATCTAGCAGGAAGATGAAAATGGCAAGCGATACGGAGATCGCTACAACCTCGCCTACATGGATGTTGCCGAAATCAGCCCGCAAAAGCGTTACCGGGACTTCAGTGCCGCTATGAACACCCTCCAATTGCTGACAATGAAGCGTGAGAGAAAGCAGAACACGGCGTATTTGCTGCCGGCGATCAAAGAAAGTACGAGGAAGCAGTCGCAGATAAATGCCACAAATGCTTCTGTTGATAAACGTGGGAAGAGTATGCAGAACATTGGCAAGAACGCCAGTGTTCATGTACTTGTTCCATTCTATTCTGACGTGGGTCTAGCGATCTTCCGCGGAAACCTCCGCTTACAGGGACTCGGGGGCGCACTCTAGATACCAAGGTTCCATACCAACATCCATAATCGGCGGAACACGGAGACTGCAGCTTGTTCGCGGTAAAACAGCACGTGTTCTAACGTGTTCTCGCAGCGATACATTACACGACCGCGACCGCACTTCCTGTCTCCATGCAGCCGATAGCCGCAACACCCACGATGAGCACATGCTCAACGTCCGGTTTCCAGGGAGTCAGGCGCTCTGTCCTCCCCAGATGAACCCGAGAAACTAGACCAGCGTCTTCACGACCGAAAGGCATTGCGAAGGCTTCAGGGGCATGCGCCACAACATCCCGTCCAGCAGCCGGCAATGACGTCAGCAGCGCGGGTCGCTATGCAACCCCACGCCACCGCACCTAACATCAATACCATTACATGCCCGAGCTGCGCTTCCCTGGAGCTCGTTCGTGAACGAAACGCACCTTAGAACCTGCACACATCGCGATTTAGAACCTTAGTCGTTGTCGAGGCCCCGATTCGAGGTTCGCAACTCGAAACCAAGCAGTGGACCCAGTCTGGCAATGTAGCGACGAAAAGGACGCCTCCGACGAAGTTCCTCTTCGAGTTTCACCCCCGGGCGATGGACAAGGCTCCCAGCGGCCGTTGCCTCTGCAGTGCCGCAGCCGCTGGTGCCCGGCGGTGGAACCAACACTCGCGGATCCATGACTTGGGCAGGAGCTGGTGCCACCGCTCCAGGAACAGCATCAGCGGGGGTTCGGGCTCCCTCGTTTGTTTGCGTACGCTTTGGAAGAGCGTCGCGTTTCGCTGCTGCGCGGTCTGCCGTCACCGCTCGCGGGGATGCCTCGCGTGCCCTGTCCGGGTCCAGAAAAGCGTTGTTTCCAGCGTCCCCGCGTGACGTTCGGAGCACTCGCTTGGTGTCCAAGCGAGCTCGCATGCCCAGCACGCGACGCTGGGCCAACTGAATCGAGCGACGATGGTGTTTTCGCATCGAGGTCGCTCGCGTCTGCGAGACGGCCTCATGCCACTGCGCTAAGGCATTCGGTTCTGTAATCTTCTTCGCAAGCAAGAGCTGCAGCCGCTCCTCAATCTCTCTGACCGTACGACGGTGCAATAGACCAAGACGGACGCTTGCTTGCGCATGGAGGATATCCCCCAACAGTCGAGGATTGGAGCCGTAGCGCTGCCACGCCTGGAGCAGTGCGGCATCTTCCTGGAACGACCACTGCACTCGATGACGTAACCAGGCCTGTAGGTTCACATAGACCTGGCGTGTTGGGCCTAGCGGCAATGTCCGCATGGTACTCGAGTCGGCACGAGCTCCGGATTTGGCAGTCGCAGTCGCCTCGGGGGCCCGAATGCGATCGACAGCGTTACGCGCTTCTGCAACAGGTACTCGTGTAGTAGTAGTAGTAGTTGTTGTTGTTGTTGCTGCTGCTGCCCCCAAGCCAGCAGTCAATGAATCGACAAATGCGTCGTCGTTGCGCAGATGCGAAGCGATTTGCTGCACGTCACTTACTCGTCCGCGCTGGAGCGCAGTTGGGGCTCCAGAATGGGCCATTCGCCAATAGCAGTGAATAAAAAACGCCGCGTCTTCGGTGCCAGCCTCGGGGTCGAGGATCAAATCAACGGGGGTCTCGACGGGCGGCCCGTACACCATCACCAACGCCGCCGCCGTGTCGCCGCTACGCTTCTCGCTATGGTACGCGCGAGTCGTACGCCGCCAGTCGAGACCCCCGGATCCGTTTTTTGTTCCCGAACTGTTCGGATCCGGAACAGGTGGATACACCAAAGGTAGCGCTGCACTGTTCTGATCGGCTTCATCATTCAAAGATGTGTTTGCAGCACCTTCTTCGAGGTTGGAGTCGCTCGTGTTGGCAACACGTTCCGGTGCCTGCCCTGTATCCCATGCTACTGCTGCTGCTGCTGCCACAGGTCCTCCGAGATGCTGCGCGATTCGCCACGCAGTGTGCCAAACAGGCCACCAGGTCGAAGTGTCCCCAGCGGGCTTGTCCGTACGAGTAGCGGCCATGGCGGGCGTTTCGGCAAAGTCCACTGCATCCAGACTGGCGTCAGCAGACGCTACCAACTCCATGGCCTGGCGCATCCGTCGCTCCTCGTCGTCCTCAGCCTCGAGTATCGTGCGCTCTAGCTGTATGTACTCCTGCTCGGTGAGGCCGCACGCCTCCAGTCCTCCGTATGGATTCGGGTGCACAGGAGGCGGCGCCGGACCTCCCTCGATCAGTTCCAGTGGATGGACCCGCTGCAATACCTCGGTCGTGAAGAGACCATCCGCGAGTACCAGTTGTTCCAGGCGTTGCTTCTGCAGCGCTCGACGAAGTATCGGAGCCTCCACGGTGCCTTCCGTCACGAGCCGGTAGATTCGCACCGGCCGATCCTGTCCGATGCGATGACAGCGGTCTTGGGCCTGCGCATCAACCGTGGGGTTCCAGTCCGAGTCGTAGAAGAGCACCGTATCGGCACCGGTGAGGTTCAAGCCGACACCTCCGCTACGCGTAGTGGAGAGAAACACCAGATAGCGCCGATCGTTGTTGAAACGCTCACAGAGGCGTAGACGCAAACCCGTGGGCGTGCTCCCATCCATGCGAATGTAGGCAAAGCGATGCAGGCAGAGAAATTGTTCAAGAATATCGAGCATTCGTACCATTTGAGTAAATATGAGCACTCGATGCCCTTTTTGTTCCAGTTCTCTCAACAGGCCAGCAAGGCGCTGGAGTTTCCCGCAGTCCCACTGCAGCAGCCGCGCATCCGGGAAGCGCAGTTGCTGACGAATCGCCAACGGTCGCCACAAACCGAACAAATACGCTAGAGGCGGTGATGTGGTCCCACAAGCTGTTCGTCTCTGGTAACGAAAAGCTGCCTTGCTTACGAGCTGCGGCACCGGTGCGATCGCGCGATGCACCACCAGCGTAAACGGCAGCGCCTGCGCTAACGCTCGGTCAACAAGGCGCTCCAGCGTGGCCACTGGATGCAGCGCAGGTGCTGAGCGCAAAGGCACCCGCACGAGTTGCCGAATACTCGCCCCTATAACTGGCTCCGCGATGCGTCGACTACATGATACCAGACGCAACTGGTTGCGTTCCGTTTGCTCGGCTCTGTCGATCCGAGCTAGGAGACTCGCAAACGATGCCCGCGATATGGCCTGCGAATCGGAGCATGTCGTCGGACACGCTGAAGTCTCTGCGAGCATTCGCGCGGCGGCGGTAAGGGCTCGTATCCGAGCAGCGTCCTCGCGAGACATGGATTCATCGACGAGGCGGGGTGCCCGGCGCTGCGCCGTCTCAGACGCTGCTTCTGCTCGTATGATGTGCGGAATGAAGATCGTCAGCGGTCGTTGACTTGCGTAGGGCTCGTCGATGGGTCGCCCTGCAAACAAGTCCGGATGGTTACAAACCTTGCGCAGCTGGATGAGCACATTCATCACAGACAGGTAATTTCCGCTGAGTAGCTTCTCCCGCGTAGCTGCTCGACTCATAAAGTCATCGTAGAGCTCTCGTTGCCGTTTGCTTAGTGAACACCAGACAATTTCCTCGGTTTTCGGGGGCAGCTCACGCTCCACGTCGCGCTTCAGGCGTCGAAGCACAAAGGGACGAATAACGCGGTGCAGACGTTCAACCATGCTCTCCTGGACGCTTGCATCGGCTTGAATGAGCGTCTCGATGGGTTCCTGAAACCACTCCCGGAATTCGCTATGGCTTTGGAAAACATTTGGCATGAGGAAATGTAACAGCGACCACAATTCTATCAGCGAGTTCTGCAGCGGCGTTCCGGTCAGCAGTAAACGATGCCGCGAATGGAAGGTGAGCAATGTCTGCCATTTTTGGCTCTGAAAGTTCTTGATGTGTTGCGCTTCATCGAGCACGAGATAGCTCCATTGCTGTCGACGAAAGACGGTGGCGTCCTGCACCACCATGTGGTAAGACGTGACACAAACGTGGAAAGCATTGGGTTTGGTCCAGCCGCGGCGCTTGGCAGCTCGTTCGGTGGGCGTCCCGAAATAACAAAGCACCTTGAGGCCTGGGGCGAACTTTTTGAATTCAATGTTCCAATTCATGACCACAGAGGTGGGTACCACGATCAGATGCGGACCCCAGTCCTGTTTTGCAGTTGCCAGCCAAGCCAACAGCGCTATTGTCTGGATGGTCTTGCCCAGGCCCATGTCGTCTGCCAGCATACCATTGAGACCCTTCTCGTTCAAGGCAATGAGCCATTGTAGGCCGGCGTGTTGATAGGGGCGCAAGCGGCCTCGAAAGAGAATACGCAAAGCGTCGTCCACGGAGCGGAACGATGCCGGCCGCTCAAGTGCCTCTTTCGTGGACAGTGCAGCACAGCTGGTCTGGGTTGCGTTTCCCGAATGCTCTTCAACATCGGGTGCAGCGGCTGCTCCCAGCGATGTATTTGGCAACCTTTCGGACATGTTCGCAGCTACTTCCGGTTTCGTTGGTAGCAGTGCTGTACCGCCATCACCATCACCACGATCTTCGGGCGAGGCGTCTCCCAGTCGCTGCGCACTGGAGTAGACCGAATCCGCAGTCCCTGGCATCGATCCAATTTGTCGCTGCGTTCCGTAACCGCCAGTACCAACATCATCAACTGATGCGTCCGCGCTGCTCAACAAGCAACCAGGAAGTGGTCTTCGTCCTCGGCTCGTCGACAAGTGCACTTCGTTGGTAGCGCGCGGCATCAGAGACTGCGTATCCGACTCGCGTATCGTTCCGTTCGCTGCGGTATCTGCGGTTATCTCCGGGAGCTGCGTTTGCGATGCCCGATCCGATTCCCTTCCTGTCGCAAGTTCCGCGGTAGAATATGGCTCTCCATCCACAACCATCTGTTCCGAGTCACAAGTCGCTAGTTCTTCTGCCAGGACCTTGACGTAGTCTTCAGTCTGGTGAACAAGGGAATCCAAAGCCCGTTGTCGTTTGCGCTTTGCAAGGCGCTCGTCCTGTGCCTGCTGTTCCCATATCATCATATGGAAGAGTGACTCCCAGAACTTTTGAACGTGCCGACTCAACAGGCGAGCTCGTCGTATGCGCGCGACCTCTCGTGCCTGGGAGTCACGTGCGTCCCGCTGCTTCCGTTCTTCATGAAATCTGTGGATAGCGCGAGCGAGTCGTGCTCGAAAAGCAGCGTGCCACTTGAAGCGCTCTCGATAATCAGTGGCTAGCCAGATCATCGCCTCACAGAGATAGTCGTGGTGTGTCTTCGAGCGCGGCGGTTCCGGTTGCTTCGGCAGGCGCGCTTTCGCAAGCTCCAGGTTGCGCTGTTGGATTTCGGTGGCTTCACGCAGTATGCGGTCCTCCACTAGGCGCTGCGACGCAGCATCAGCATCAGAAAAACCCAGAACAGTGGTATCGAGGGCCTCGATGGACGCCTGACAGCGCTTCTCTAAAGCCGCAGACGTGGAGGTTCCTCCCGATTCGTGACCTTTTGTTAAATGTTGCAAAACCTGCTCGTCTAGAGTCAGTCGGGCTGGCTCCTCCGCGGTCGACTTCCAGTCCATGGAGCCAGCGTCCCGGAACGTGGAGCGAGGCGGGCTTGCCTGCTCGCCGGTTCCCCGTGGTGCTGTTGTGTGCAGCACGCTCGAACCAGCTGCGTCTCGTTTCAGGGGCCTCACATCACCGTGGCTGCGCACTAGCTTTCGTTTCTGTTCACGTTCAGCTCGCGTTTGCAAGAGCTGCGCCTGACGAAGGTGCTCGTCACGAGAGGCTGCAGCTCTCCGTGCCAGTTCCCGCAGACGGTCGCTAAGCTTTGACAGCAGTAACTCGTCCGAAAGCGCCTGCTTCTTTAGAAGTGCACCAATCCGAGAAGTTGTCGGACCTTGCACGGCCGTACCGGTACGTTCACCCTCGCCAGTGGTGCGCGGTATCTCGTTACCTGGAGAGACAGGCTCTGCATGAGCAGCGGCTTTCAGTTCAGCGCCAACCGCGCACGACAACGACGATGCAGGCTGTCGTCGACGACCTGCATACGCAGCATAGTCCGATCGACGCTGACCTCGTAACCTTGGCGACGTGTTCATGCAGCGCACTTGCTGAAGCGACGACCAACTAGGCGCGCCCGTTCCAAAACGAGTTCCTCGCCCGCGCGCTGCGCTCCCGACCTGCGCTTAGCGGCAGTAGCGGCCACTAAAAGCACCCTGGAGTGAATCTGGCAGTCCGCTTCCCTACTTTCTGTGTTTGGTAAGCTGCAAGAACTCTAACACGCAAACGAAGAGAGCCCACTACGGCACAAGAACTCCTTGGCATTCAAAATAGTTTGTACTCGGCGCTTTTCGTGCAGCGATTTCTGTGATTGGTGCGGCGTGCGGGCGAGTGCACTCTTGCGTCGCCAAGGGCACGCTCTTTATCGGAGGGATATATCGACTGAGAATCGTCGATCATGTGGAACGGGCAAGGCCGGGCTACTGGGGTGGACTCACCGCTCTTGAAGTGGAGCAGATACGAGGACTCGCTACACATCTGCAGATTGACGTGGTAATTGGCGGTACAAGCGTGCTCGCCCCACACCAGTACTTGGCATCTATCGAGAGCCTATAAACAGAGCAGTGCATTCTGGAGCTCCTGTACCAGCACGCCGTTTTCATCGTCGTCCTCTGTTTTTCTCGCAGGCACTCAACTAATGGACTGTATCCAGCATGTTGGAAGAGCGTTGCGGGACGACTTTATGATGTCTCTGGTAGCATGCGACAGAGGATCTTAGGTGTAGTATTCAGGCATTCTTCGGTGGGCAGATGCACGGGCCATTCGCTGCCTAGTCCTCGGTCTGGACATGGTGCACCCGACGTGCAACCTATGGACCTCGATCTCCACGACCGTCGTCTCGTCATTCCATTCGTCTCCAAGCGTTCGCTATGAAGCTTTACTGTCGAAGCCACAGTTTCTGAAACTTCCGTACCCATGATACGAAGAGCGGTGAAGGGCCACCAATGGACGCGGGAGAAAGCGCGATGCCACCGGAACGTATCCTGTGTCGGACAGCTCAGCTCAGCTCAGCTTTGCTTTTGTATTGTACAGGGATCGCTTACCGTGGGACAGACTGCTGCATGTCTCACTCGATGCGACTTTGTTCGTGAGAACGCGTAGACTTGCGCACGGGTAGTTAAAGAGGGGCGATTCGCAGTTCGTTCAGCCAAGACAAGCGAGCGCGACGGCAACAACAGTCCTAGCTAGCGGCGGGTAACACGTCTGGTCGCCCCGAGATCGCTGAACAGCCCGGATCCTTCAAAAACCTCAATCTTCTGAGAAGTGCTCATGGAACCTCGTTCCCAAGCTCTTCTGTCCTGCTGCTAGAAAACGTCGGTTCCCGTCACAGCAAGAAGCAGTCACCGAGTATGCAGCTGAGACTGCGTGGAGCTGCGCTTCCTGCCAGTCTACTCTCCGTTGGTCCATTCCAGTCGAAAGCGTCTTTTCTGTTGTCAAAAGCCGCTCTGACGCTCACGGATCTAGCGGTGCGTCAGTCACGTCCGTAACACTCGAGTTTTTCGACGACGCTTGCGATACCTCCACCAGCCCTGAACTACCGTGTTGGGCCGCGTCTCTTGCACAGGAGGGAGCGCAGGGGCACGTTTCAGTGCGTGGACACGCTCGCGTTCAAGAAGGTAACGAAAACGTGTCCGAGAGAGCGTCGATACATACACAGAGAAGGCGAGTCTTAGTAACAGTGCCCATCCAGTCCGTGTGCTTCTCAAGGAGGAAAACAGACGTAGAGCATAGCAACCAGACCATGACCGGGCATCCAAGTGAAGCGGATAGCGAAGAGGGTCTGGTATCTCTTCGAGCAGCGACGTATCGCTCGAGCAGCCTCAAGCAGAGCAGAGGCGAGCAGAGCAGAGCAGAGCAGAGCAGAGGCTCGTTCAAGGTTTCTCTGTCACACGAAGGAAACAAGACGAAATGCACAGGGACGATGCACCGACGGACTGTCCGTCTGCACACATACGCACACTCACACACACACACAAATACAGACTCCATGAAACCGAGGCCAGCGTCAGCCGACGAGCAGCTTTTTGAACCTGTCAGGGTAGACGACGAGACGGACATTGCGGCGGACCCGGATCCGCAGCTGGAAACCGTCATCTCAGATGCAGTATCTCTACATCGAGGGGATGTATCCGGAGATCCTCAGGGCGAGCAAATGCAACTGCGCAGCTTGTGCAGGGAAGGGCATGAACGGGAGCCCGACATGGCGGGCGCCCAGCGGTCTACCAGCGAGTGCAAGGACAGCGTCGTGACCCATGTTGACGCTCTGAGCGCCGAATCCAGCGGTCTGAGGTATTCTCTGAACGCCGCATTCACGGAGCACATGAGCGACCAAATGGCTCATGCAGACAATCTATGGAGGCACTAGATGGAGCCGCACCGGACTCGCCGATGCTCCGGCTGCACGGAGGCAAGAAGCGCAGACTGGCCAACGGTTTCCATGAAATGGACATGGACGTGGACACGCTCAAGGACTTGATCAAGGACATGGACATGAACATGAACATGAACATGAACCCGATAGTGCATGATGCGTCGTGCTGTTCGGTGGCAGCGCACTGCCGCTCGAGGCGCTGGAACGCGCTCGGGCTGCATTCCTGCTGCGTCTACGAGAGCGTGCAACGAGCGAAGGAATCGATCCTTTTCGATGCTTATCGATGGATACAGGACAATATGCAGAAATCAAGAGCACGGTTGCGCGCTGATGTCGGTAGAGGAGAAGAGCGTGAAACAGAGCCGGACGCTCGAGATGTTGCACGGTACGCTGAGATAACGTCCGATGCAGCGAGCAACGAGAGCGAGCGGCATGCAGTTGTGTGCGTTTACCTGTCGAAGCGTGTGACGGCCCTTTATGGATCGAGATATGAGCGTCTGTCGATCAACGTTCGGAGATGGCCTCTGCTAGCGAAACGCGCATGAGCTCTGCATCGAACGGACCCCGGAGCGGATCGTTGCGTACAGGCCGTGGGCATTGCCCTGAATCGCTGACGACCTTTGATAAACGAATTCAAGGACATTAGAGAGGCGGCATCTGATTCTCGCCTGGAGCAATTCAGTAGTATGGTACGGTCAGGAATACAACAAGTCTGCAACATCGTATTTATGTAGTCGGAATGGTATCCCTGGGCGACTGCCAATCGAGAATGGTGTTGCATTATTCGATATTACTGAGTTTCTCGCAGAATACATACGTGGCTGCCGAATTTCAACTGGCGAAGCTGCGGTGCTTGCTTGCACGCTATGGAGCCACATGAGCTACACGGCTCCAAACGAGCCGAGACCTCAGCACAACGCCATGATGAGCAGGAATGGCAACACCTTTGTCAGCGGTCCCGGATTTGCTGCGCATGCCCGCCCAACAAGCGGGGTTTTGCGCGTGACGTTTTCTGTGGGAACGAATGCGTTTGCGTCCGGCGAGCATGAAGCGCAAGCGATGTTGCTCTGCATCCACTTTGGCTGTCATGGGCATAAACTGAACAAGTCCCAGGTGCCAAGTTTGAAAGGTATCGAAAGACGGAACGGAAAGCACCGCACAAGCGCAGACGAGCGACATGCAAGCGTTGAAGAGATGATCGAGGAGCGCATTCGCACGCTTCCATGACGTTCACTTGTGGACGTGCGCGCGCTTTCGAGCACACCGTAGCCAGCAGCGCCTGCTTGCTTACGCAACCAACCGACTTGAAATGCGTTACGTTCAATCCCGGAAGCACGGATGCATACAAATCTCGATTACTCAGCAGTGGTGCAATGCAGTGAAATCATGCGTCTCTCACGACAGCTTTGTTCCAGAAACGATATAGGGAGTACTGATCGCCTCTGACAGGTCCTGCTGCCGACATCGTCTTGTCCCAGACTATCTTTGTTGAGAGGCTGTTCGTATTCTAGCCAACCACACAGGAGTGCCACCGAAGCGCTACCATCTCAAGCGTGATGAGTGCTGTGCTCTGCGTAGAGCCTATTTGTCATCGAGTCATCGTACGCAACTTGCAGCGTCTACGTTGTCTTGCTCATAAAGGCTTCACACGAACGATGACACCGGAGCCGCACCAGTACCATTGTCTATGTAGCCCAGACGCGGAATACCAGGATGGCGCTGCGCTTGTGTTACGCCTCAAGCAAAGACACGAGGTGCACGAGAGCGCAGCTCCCCGCTTGGACGCCATCCTTCTAGCTATGCATTCGTGCACCTCAAATTGCATCTGGATGGGCACTTGCCCAATTCCCAGCCCAGACGGTTCCATCAGTGCTCTGCAGACAACTCGAGGCGTAGGTGTCCCCGGCTTTCACGAGTATCCCAATATGCTCTGCGTGCGCTGCAGGAGCAACTCAAGCCAAGGCATCAATAAGCGCCGACTTGAATGCACCGCTCGAATCGTATGCATTGTTATCAGCCCAAGTCCGTAGCTTGAGAATGCTCTCCACAACAGATAGCTCTGTTGCGGTCGTCGCAAAGCCGCAGTAGCCGAGCCAGTCGTTGGCGACGATCCCCGCTCCAATCACTTCACTGCCTCGGTTGACGGTGCCTGCGACCAGCGGGACCTGCAAGAGGCCGCTGAGCTCATCTAGGTCCTCCACTCTACACATAGGGTGAACAACACCGCCTTGATTCGTGAAGTAACAGTAACTGCCAACGAGCGCCTCGCCAGCAAGCGTCTGACGAAACGTCTCCACCTGCAGAGTATCCGCTATGATTTCCTCCGTTTCACGATCCAAGTCCGTATGCACCAGCGCAGCGTAGTCGTTACAAGCGATGCAGTTGCCCAGAGCAGATAAACGCTCTTCGACGCGCTGCACTACGATACTATCGGGTAACGAGTTCCGGATGTGTAGAAGCTCCTGATCGTTCGTGGTGCTCGGAAGCAGTAGGCCGTGCTTATTACCCACGCACAGCCGGCCGATGATGCGGCAACCAGCGACAGAAGCGTGAATGACAGGAATATGATCCGCAAGCTCCGCTTCGAACGCCGAGTAGAACGCTTCACTTCCGCCGACGGCTACCAGGCAGTAAGCGTTCGTGAGTCGGGCGAAACACCCGATATCGTTATTGTTCTCGAACTGAACGCGAAGCGCCATTGAATTAAGCGGTTCACAAGGCTTTTGGAAGCGTGCTTCCCAAGACAGTGTGTCGTGTTGCTTGTACTACGTGTTGATGGTACCGTGTAGAGCGCGAATCTGCGTTGAACAGCGTCGTGAACCGCGACAAGTCGTCGTTCGGGCGGCCAGCGCGTTACCGGCCGCAGCCGGACGTGCAGCACAACATCGCCCGCAGCGCTTCCTCTGTCGTTCGATCGCGAGCTTCTCAGAGGAATGCGTTCCATGAAACCTTCGATTTGGTATAGTCTGGTACTGGAAACAAGTTCTCAGGTGAATTTATTTTAAGGTTTTTATCGGAAGATGCCAGTGTCGACGCGAACGAGGCAAGGAGGCAGGTCCCGCGCTGCCAAGCAGCACGTCACTTCGGAGGGCGTCTCGAAGGCGACCGGTGGCGCGGCAGCTGCCAGCTCTCCAAGGGCTAGCGCACGAAACCAAAAGCATGATAGACAGACGCTGCGTATGGAAGCAACGAGTCGACAATCGACCTTAAGTGGCGCTTCCAAGTCTGGCGCCGCGCAGACCGCTTCCGCACGAAGCGTACCAGGTTCGACGACACCTGTGCGCGTGTTACACAAAGCGCACCAGCCTGGCACGTTTGAGGAGGCGGCACCAAGGTCAGGAACGTTATCCCCGGAGACGCCAACGAAGGCTCCGAGGCCGTCAAGAACGCTGACGACAGCGACATTGCAGGGAGCGACAGTCGGGGGCGGTGCCTCCACTTTGACAGCAAGTCCAGAGGGATACGAAAATGCTGAAGATATTTTACGTATGTTTGACCTTGATGTGCGATACGGCCCTTGTGTGGGTATCAGTCGCCTCGAGCGCTGGGAACGTGCCCAGGCGCTGGGCCTTGAACCGCCGCTGCTTGTGCGCGAGGTACTCACGTCTGCGTCTGGTTTGCCGAGCGCTGCTTCTCTTATGGAACCTATTTTCTCCTTCCCCCAACGATATCTCTAAAATGTGGGTTACTCAGAAACAAGTAGTGTTTACAAGTTGGACACGAGACGCCAACCTCAAGAAGCAGCCAACAGCCCCAGCAACAATACCTTGATCGAAACCGTCTTACCATATGCCGGCTTTTTTCTGCGAGTACCATACCATGAAGAAAGGCAATCCCAGCCCTGTTGTAACAAATGTAAACGTCGCAATGCCGTACTTCCACTTGCTTGCGTGACTCAAGTCGTACATGTGCGGAGCGTGCAGGTACCCGTACACATCGTGGTGTTCGTCGTGTTCGCCGTGCGTCGCTCGGTTTCTCGCTGTTGTCTGGTGCAGCCCTCGCCGTGGAACGAGAGTCCCTAAGCCCCGGCCGTTAATCGCTCGGAAACTTGTACACAACCTTGACGTCGACATAGCCCCAGATGTGCTTTCCTGGAACAGCCAAGTGAGCGCGAAGCACTGCTGTGCAGCCGTTCCCAGCTGTGACAGACGCGCATAGGCCGCTTCTCGTGACAGACGCGCACAGGCCGCTTCTCGTGACAGACGCGCACAGGCCGCTTCTCGTGACAGACGCTACCCTCAGCGGCAAAGGCGCCGTCTGTGCACGCTGCGCGCCTGCGATCTTGCGGCGATCCGGTGCCGCAGCGTGCGTTCTGGACTTTCATCTGAATTGCGTTCCATCTCCAGGTGCGTTGCGTCAAGTGCTTTTTTTTGCGGTTTATGCTGGACGTTTTCGACATGTGCTCGTTTGGACAAGTAAGAAACCCAAGGGGCGGATATGGACGTGCAAGTCAGGGGTCCTGGCGGGCCCGAGATCGCCGGGTACTGGAAAGGAAACAGAAAAATCCTCTTCTCGCCGACGATCGAGCGAAGAAGAGCAAGTGATGTAGAAGCAAAAGACGAGGAAGAGCGGAGATGTGCGGGACACGGTGCTTGCCCGACAGGACAATGTCGAGACTGTAGTGGCTCTGATGGGGCACGAGTTCTAGCAATTCTTGCACTTGTGAGTTCGACCAGAGGCAACAAACGCATGGAGTTCGTGACCCGGGGCTTCAACGCTGCTATCAATATCAGACGCTGTGTGGTGCTGAAGACGAGACACGACGGCCTGACGTAATCCAGCTTCGTGGGGTTTGCCTCTGAGGTTCGAAGTGTGCCCGGATAAACTGAAACCGGTAGCAGTCGGCCGGCCTAATAAAGGCTGGAAGGCGTCTGGGATTGGCTGAATAGATTTACCCGCCAGCCCCCGGTCGACGTCTGCTTCTTTGCTCGACCGAGCATCTCGCGATGTCAGAATCGAAAGGTGCAGGTCCACTGGTCTAACTCGAGCGTACATTCTCAAGTTTGGGATGCTTCCCACAGTCATGAACAAAAGTCTTTGAGGGATTCGTCTCCGACTGCCTGCCTTACCTCCGTATGGTCTCAGGCTCAGATTACGTCGATCTCTCCTGTCTGTTCAGCTCTGTTAATGCCGGTCAAGGGGTATTGATCGTAGCGTCCAAGTCGCCGATTTCGCTGCTTCTGGGTGTTGTTCACGCGATTCATGCACCGGCAAAAGTTGTGATTTACGCACGTTCTTCGAACGCGACCTCGGTTCGTCCCTCGCAGCAGTGACACTTGGCAGCGGTCAGGCGTCCCAGATGTCCATCGCAACAAGTGCCCTCTCTTTTATCGGCGGCTAGTGAAGCTTGAACGCTTGCTTCATCGATTGCCGCATGTGCCTGGACACTACGGAAGGCTTCTTTCGGTACCGTCCTGCATTTTCGCACTCATCGTCGTATCGCATGATCACATGTTTTTTCTGTGCGATTCACGCAGTAAGTAGGGTATCCTCCGCGAGCGCAAGCGCGCAGTGTTCCATTCGAGACGGGATTTATGAAACGCGATCTTGGTCATGATGGAACACGTTTCGGAAGCGGAATCCAGGTTAGAGGAGAGATCGAGAGTTTTCCATCCGCTTATGGTCCACGGGAAGTGATCGTTGCGATAACTGGAGCTCGTGTCCAGCACCCTTTTTTGAATGCAAAGAGAAGAGACAGGGGCCCTTGCGAGCATATCCCGTGACAGGTATTATGCTCCAGGCGAATGCCGATTGGTCGATGCCTCGAAACAGAGGCGGATTTGTGTTTCGAACGAGACAAATGATTCGATGTGAAAAACGCCTTCGAGAGTCGACGTTGAGCTCTGGTTTCGTGGCCAATCCGGCGACGTGCATTACTGCGTGCACGACTCGCTTCAGAACAGTGCGATCGAAACCACGAAGAATACGTGATTTGAACATGATACATGTAACGATAGAAGAATAGCGGAGACTTGGACGCATACGCTGCATCGCGACATTGGTTATTTTCCCAATCATTATATGTGGGCGCCGCCCCCAGTCATCTTGTTTCTGGGAACGTAACGAATCCCAGGCGCAAAAGCTTCGAAGAACCCACTCCGAACAAAATCGATCAAAATTCCTATACCTATATATGCACCCGTAATCTCCTATGCATGCACTTTTGATCTCTAGGTTGTCCGTTTAACGCTGCAATTTGCGACAAGTCACAACGCAGGGATAGCACGAGCAGTTCAGTATCGCATGTGTATCGATCACAGGTGTCGATCATCGGATGCGAGCCGCGCGCGCGTACGCATTTTCCTGTCCAGCGGGGTACGCGCAAGAGCGCGGAGACCTCGATTGCCCTGCTGCCGCTCCATATTCTTATTCATTAATAGACAAATATGAACCATCTACGTCGGCTTCCCCGCTAGGTCCGGGCCACAACAAAAGCGCCGCCCTGTGCGCGGAAGCGGCACGTGCCGCCACCGGCCCTCGAGGCGCCACCAGCCGGCGCTGTTTGCTCCCCAGGCCACGCGTCCATACTCGGATCGATCGAATGCCTATTTCTCCTACAATGAACAGAGATTTCTGTTCTGCCATCCGCCTTGCGCTTCCAGGTATCACGCGCGTTGTTTTCATTGAGTTTTACGCGCAGGGTTGGGCACAGGTTTTATACTGAGTCGTCACAGGACGTGGTGGATGTTCGCATCGGTTGTCGCGCTGCTCTCGGGTGCGCGCTGGCGTCCGTGGCCCCGGCGGTACCGCTGGCTCTGCGCGCTTGTTCTGGTGCTGGCGCTTTTGAGCGTTTCCGAATCAGTCAGGGGCGCTTCACCCGACTGGAGCAAGTTTCGAGTGAGCGAGTCTGGTGTCATTTTCGAAACGGACTTCTCTTCCTGCACAGCGCCAATATGTCCAATAGACACGAGCGTGTGGAAGCCAGTGGACCAGGGCTCGATTGGGGCGCCCTCCTTCTGGATTGAAACCGACGTGGATGCGAACGGGATGCGTTACGAGAGCGGTGCGGTGCTCGAGCAGACCAAGAACATTTTCTCGCCAAATAGCGCCGCCGACCCCTATGCAGGCACGTTTCTCCAGTACATCGGGGCCGGCTCTGAGACCCTCACCAACTACGATATCTATGTTGCGATCAATGCCGCCGTTAACGGACTTGCCGGAGTCATGTTTCGCATTCAGGACTCGAATAACTATTACCGCTTCGTGTGGAGTAACACGGAAGAGCCGGGAGTTCGTGCCAGCGGCGCTATTCAGCAGCTGCAGGTTGTCGCGAACGGGAGCTGGAACACGATTGCGACAGCGGCGCACGCGCAGCCGTACCCGCTCGGAGACTTTGTCGAGCTGCACGTGCGCTGCGATCACGCCCGCCTTCAAGTGTTCATTAACGGAGAGCTCTCTGTTGAGACGAGTGACAACACGTTCTCCAGCGGTACCTGGGCCCTCTACAATGCCCGTTGCCCCGGTATTCGATACGCGAATGTGCTGGTGACGGCTAAAAGCGCTGGGAGCGACTCGGTGCCGACACCGCTACCGTTCCCGATTGCCAGCGGCGTGCGGAGCGCTCAGGCAACTATCGCGCCACTCCCTGCCTTCCAGGGAGAATCATCCCGTCGGGTAGTCTTCCCGTTGAATTTTACGGGATTAATGCTGAGCAAATTTACCACTGGCGTGAGTCAAAATATCACGGAAGCGCTATTGCGAAATCCGGATATACGCGAAGCGCTTCTGTCGGACCCGCCGCTGGTGCTTGTCGATCTGCGCGCTGGATCAGTGATCGCCACTTATGCGGGCCTCATCAGCGCAAGTGCTTTAGATGCTTGGCAAACAGCGTTGAATCGCTTTGTATGCAGGGGCCATTTGAGTAACTTGACGGCGCTCGGACCCGTATCTTGTGGCGCGGACAACGTGCTCGCGGTTGATGTCCAGGATCCAAACGAGGCCAACGCTGTGACCGCGGGTCCCGCTCAAGGCATCAGTACAGGTGCCGTAGCTGCCATTGTGGCGGTGCTGATCGTACTCGCTCTGGTATTCGGTGTATTGTTGGTATGGTGCCTTCTGCGCAGACGACGGCAGCGACGAGCTGGCTTCGAGAAAAAAGCGCATTTCGGGGCTGCCTACGGATTTCAAGCAGCTGATGCAGCGGAGAAGGGCACGCTCAGCCCGACGAGTCTCGGGTCTGAGGCAGCGAATGAGCCGCGCTGGGGTATTCCGGGGGGGATCCTGTCCATGGACAGCCTGTCGCCTTTGATGCTCAGTTTGCCGAGCTTCGGGTCGATAGACGATTCTCAAAAACCTTTCAGCATCGTCCAGCGAGTGCAGCGTCTCCTGGTCGCTCTTGTCCACGATCAAGTGGAGCACTTTGGGCAAAGAGATTGGCTTCTTGTTCTCGACGCCCGCACTGCAGTGCTCCTGAAATATGCCCTGGGACCAAACTTGGCCGAATGCTTCCCTTCAGCACGGATATGTCTCCTGGAGCAGCTTCCTCGTTGCGGAAATCGGGAACTAGAGCTCCCAACAATCTATATTCTGGCTCCAACGGGCGACTGGATGACCAGTGTGGCGCGCTATGAGGCTAAGCGAAGCGCTCCAGTGCCGGTGCGGCTCTTGTTGACGCGTTCGCCGAGCGCACCGCTGCCCCGCCGCCACGCCATTTCCTGGGCGGACGTTGACGGAAGCACCGTCTTACTACCCATTCATGTGGACTTTTTCCCGATCGAGGAACAAGTGGTAAGTATCGAGAATCGGGAAGACGTATTTGGTCTCTTGTACGGTGCAGATGCTCCCGAGACCTGCGCCATGCGGTTCCAGCTCATGGAGGAACTCGGTCACCAGATCGGCACCCTACTGCACGGCATGGGTGCAGGCACCTTTGCGAATGAAGCCCCCTGGATTCAGATTCATACCTCTCCTGCGGCTAGTGAACAAGCGACCTGCATTGCCAGGGCGGCTCAGACGTATGCAGCGGTGCATCTCTTGCCGCTGTTCTGTCCAGGTTTGGTGGCAGGGCGCGGTGCCCTGCACCTCCTGCTCATGGATCGTGCCGTGGACCCCGTTACGCCTCTGCTACACGTGAACACCTACCGCGGCATGCTTCTGGAACTGAATGATGCAGCGGGAAACGCCCGACCGCAGTGGCCTTCCGAGCACGATGCGGTCTGGCGAGCGCTGCGACAGTACACGCTATCGGACGCTGTGGCGAAACTGCAGGCGCTCGCGCAGCCGCTCCTCGCATCCAGCGAGCCTGACTCAGATAACCGCGTGACTCATGCGGAATGTATCGACCTGGATCTTGCCTCGCTGAAGCGAGCGCTTGAGAGCCTCCAAGCAGCGGACCCGGCGCAGTTGGAGTTGCTTTCCGCTTTGCGCTGGCATGCAAAGAGCCTGGAACGTTGTCTCCAAGAACAGCAACAACGAAATCTACTCTATTTATCGGCGTTGGAAAGGTGCATCGTCATGGGTATCAAGCAGGATCAAGGGTCACGAATCAGTTCCGCTACGATGCGCCGTACCGTGGAAAAGGTTCTGGAAGCGGACACGTATGCGCTCTCCGACAAGCTGCGCTTACTGCTGGTGTTCCTTGGATGCCGGGACCCACATCTTGTCAGGGAACTGGTCCAGAAAATTCCGGGACTGGACCTGCACATGCAAGACTCGCTGATACGAACGGCGAATGCGTTTCTTCAACGCCTTCGTGCCGCCAAGTGGGCAACGCGCTCCGCCCGCGTGCGACGGAGACGGCGAGCTCGAGTGCTGGTACACGAGTCACTTGGATCGCTACTGTTACCGGAGACGATGGCGAGCCAAATTTTGCTCCAGTATATGGGCGCATTCGATCTTCAACAACGACATGAAGTCGCTGAAGGGCACGACGACAGCGCTCTTGCGTCCGACCATGAACACAAGGAGCCGCTGGGGTCACCGGCTGCGGAACTCTTCTTGTCTACGTTGCTCGTGGAGCCGCGAGCGCCGTCGCCAGCGCCCGAGCCTCACGTGACAGCTCCGCTCGCTGCGACGACGACGATGACGACGACGACGCCTGCAACCCAGGGACATGATATGACGCACGATGCTGCTGTCGGTATGCAACTGGACGCCATGCCCAGCCAGAATACCCGCAAAGGTATTCATTCTGAGGACGCGCATATGATGCACAGTCCAGGGACAACATGTAATCAAAGCGACGAACAGCGAACGGCAGCCGACACGCAAACGACTCCACGAGTCGTTCAGCAAGTCGACCGGGCGACGCCAGATGTCGACGTCAAACGCAGTGCACGTCGCAGCAGGTTGCGTATCGCTGAAGAAGCAGGCATGCTGGCAGAGGCGCTGTCGCCGTCAAGTCCCCCATCTAGTGCACAAAGGAACGTGCGATCACAAGCGACTGTTTGTGAAGCCTTAGACGGCACAGAGGCACTGCAGCAGCAGCAGCAAGATGCGACTGAAACATTGCCCGAGGACGCTGGAGTGCATGCAGCGTTGGTGGATCGTCTCCAGCGAGCCGCTGAACGTTACCGAAACGATCGCTTCCTGTTCGTGGTACTTGGTGGAGTCACCGCTCTTGAAGTGGAGCAGATACGAGGACTCGCTACACATCTGCAGATTGACGTGGTAATTGGCGGTACAAGC